>Ga0315315_10007250_pt1 | contig 10264 bp, 9 predicted proteins | sample M140m3416metaG_FD_203699 | JGI IMG/M metagenome (GOLD analysis project Ga0315315, IMG submission 203699) | Ammonia-oxidizing marine archaeal communities from Monterey Bay, California, United States - M1 40m 3416 | ecosystem: Environmental > Aquatic > Marine > Intertidal zone | place: USA... | reverse complement strand
ACAATGAAATTGGAAACATCTGTAAGATTGATTCCGTCCATAGCACTGGTGACGCCGATCAAGAGGTGGCGCCTTTTTCTTCTAAAAACCCGCTTTCTCACAAGGAGAAGTCAGCCGCACTCCTCAAGCAGTGCTCGAGTTGGACTCAGTTAGATGGTAATGAACAGAGCAAAGCTCTCATTGACGGGCAAGGTGAGAAGTACTTCTGTCGAATGTTTCATGTGTGCATATATTTTGCTTTTGATGCTTTTCACTTTCGCGACACGCTGGAGCTTACGAAAACCTCTCCTCCCCTTCAAAGTTGTTATCTCAACCATATGCTATGGACCTGGTGTGGAGCATACCTATCACCTCTCGATTCGAAGAAATATTTTTGAAGACGCGAAGGCGACACCATTTCACAACGTACTCTCTTGGTTATGCCAGAGTGCGGATTATTTTACTGCTGCGAGCGTGGCCCTAAACTTGCTCAACGACATCGATGCGGTGAGGGACCTTCGTACGTCGCCAGACGCGGATGAGGGTGAAGACGAGAAGTCATACTTGGAGGGACTGCTCGATGGAATCATTCCAGTTGAGCATCAAGCGAAGAACTCTTCGTTCGTCACATCACTGGCGGACATGGCAGTGGGCTGCCTCATCAGAGGAGGAGTGGGTATGTCGCGCACTCTCCATGGATTCCTTGGCCGAAGCTCAGACTATGACGCATCTCGCGCTAGCTTGATGCTTGCTGCAACGGCATCGAATGCTATCGCTGAAATGGAAGAAATAAAATCAGAGGAAGGTATTATTGAACTCGACGCTTTGACGGAGAATGTTGTCTGGCCAATTCGATGCCTTTTACGTATTGCCGTCACAAGGGATGTTATGCCGATGGCTCTGAAATTGTTGAGTGCCACTATTCCTGATGAGTTGAGGTGCAGGGAGAGTAATCGGCCTCATATCGAAGGAAGCTATCGCTCATCAAGATTTCTCTGCAAGGCGATAATCACAATGATCGTAGCCTCAGCTCCAGATTCTGCAGGAATACTTCTAGACCTCGTGGATGGCTCCACTTGTTTCTGGCAATCTCTCAGCCACGACACGCAGCTTAGTTATAGTCTCATATCGATTGGGGGAAAGTATCCTTTGCTACGGGAAACAGAAGTGCGAACATGGGCCCTCGAGAATGTCACTACATATTTCGAGAAAACAATGAGTGCTGAGAGAGGAGCGAATATCGACTTGATATCGGCGGAGTGGGTGATTGAGCTATGTTCTGCGATCTTAGCAAATGCTGGTTGCCACATTGAACAGTCTCCTTCACTTTCAGTCGGCTTCGTTGCTTCTTCCGAAGCTGTCGATCCCAGTGAGAACGATTTTGAAAACAACACTCTTGTGCAACGCATGCAAATGGAAAGAAAGATTGTTTTGGATGGCCTTATCTTATCATCGCCTGAATCGGGCGGGATAGATTTCAATATCTTGATTCCTGGACTTTTGTCCATCGAACGCCAATCTCTGCAGTGGAGGAATGGTACCTCACTGTCGACGCAAATGTTTCTCAACACCGTTTGCAGTATAGCTGGAAAGAAGCCAGCCTACGAACTCGATTTTGCCCTGGATGCGCCGCTCGCAATGAAGCATTGCGCATGGGCGGAGAACATATCTGCCGCTGCCAATTTGATTGGGGGCACAGATGGCCTGGTTTTGAAGTGCACCAACGTGCTTATCAAGAGTCTCAATATTAGCATAAAGGAGGCCGAAGGCATACTTCTTGAGGGAGGCATGATAAGTGTGGAAAAGAAAAAGATCCAATCTTCAGATTCGTCATTTGCTTTGACGGATGGCCACCGAAGTTTGTTATTGCTGCTAGAAGATCACGTTCTGTCTGTCAAAACACACGGCCAATTCGACTGCATGGCATTACGGGGAGGCATTGACCCTGTCTTCGCAGCAACCATGTGCTTTCGGGTATGGCTGTATTTGCAGCAAAATTGTCAAGAGAATAATCATGCCAATTCCTGGTTAGAGTCTTGGCTCCGCTCGAGACTTGGCATTTCCTCCAATGTAGGCAGTGTCAGCAAGAGGCGGCTTGCTTGCGCTGTGTTGGCAAGGTCTCTCCTGTGGCCTGACGAGGATAATTTAGCAGACTATAACTCTGGGGCCGGGAAGCAACCTGCTGTCCTTGGAGAAGCACTTGGCCTTAACAAACAGTTTCTGGTGGACATCTGCAAATCATGCTGCGGGCTGGTTGACGCTGTTCCACCTTCTTTTTTACATAAACATTACAACGGAGGGCCAGATTTCGCCGAAGAAAATGGCGAATATGTGACGCTGTCAATGCAAATTTGATGTACGCCTTTGTTTTTCTCAACAACACTAATACTCAGTAGCTCGATAGCCCTGGCAGCTCCTCTTTCATCACTGTCAGCTTCAGCTTGTATTCTCAAACATAGTATGTGCGCATGATCAATCTCAAGAATATACTTTAGTTCGGGAGGGTTAACGCAGTGGATCATATCAATCGCTTTTCCTCCTTTCCCACTTCCCCATCTATGTCGGCCTTCTCGGTGTCCGGAAAAGAAAAACATGTTTTCCTTTTCCGGACACCGACAAGGTCTCCGATCTACAAGCTTACCAGGTTTTTAAATGTTAATGTCTACAAAGTAGTATGGCAAGCGAACAGTCTATCACATTCTTCAGCTACACCTCCCCGAGGCCAACTTCCTCATTTGATATTCTCCCGAGAACTGTATCGGCTGATGCCTTGCATTCCATCGGAAACTTTTCTGCCGCCAATTGCAGCAGGGAAGCGGCCTGAAGACCCGGAAGGAATGGCAGATTGGCGTCGGGAAAACTCGTCACGACCTCTAGTGCTTGGCATGCCTCTCTCTGCACGTCGACTTGGTCGGGATGCGCCCCGAGAGAGTTCTGTATGGCAGTGAAGCCGCTGACGGAAGCAATGACGGTCGCTCGATCTGCGCCGCCTCTCAGCGTGATCTTGTGTAGGGCAGAGCAGGCTTCTCGCTGGACAATCGCATCGCTCACATGCGCCTGCATAGCAGCGACGATCGACGCCACGGCGCCCGAAGCCGCGAAGGAAACCTCCCTCAACCCATCGGCGGATGAAAGGTGGAGGAGGGCCTCGCAGGCCTTCTCTTGCACGGCAGGTTCATTGGGATGATTCTTCATGGCGTTGACGATTGCCGTCAGGCTATTCATTGCAATCAAAACAATCGTGCTACCGGCTCCTCCCTTCCTATTCACTGCTTCCCTGGCTAGCCTCGTAATCGAAATGCAACCCATCAATTGTAAACCGCCGTCCTCCTCATTGGCCCACATCGCGCTGACGACATCGGCGAGCTTTGCATTGGGGCGCTGCACAAGCATAATGGCATCGTGATGCTCTTCCTTCTTCACAGATTTGGGACCGTCGCTACCACCGTTCTCCAACGATCCTGATCCCGATCCTGAGTCCTGGTGCGGGTTGCTCGAAAAGGAAAGGGCCTCCTGAATGGTGGGGTACTGCTTCATGTCGACATCCCGGACCGCGTCGGGATAAACGTCGTAAAGGCTCTTGATGCCGCCGCCGATCCAGGTCTTTCCAGACTCGATGGCAAGGGTGAGGGGGAACTTCCCCTTCCCGTCACGCGCGGCTGCCGCGTCGGGGTGGGCATAGAGCAGCTCGTCGATGACAAACTTGGAGTGGTAGGCCGGAAAGCCCCCCCCCTCACTTCCGCCCTTCCCCATGCCCGCAAAGAACTTGGTGGCCGCCGCAGCGCAGTGCAGTGGGAGGCGGCCAGTCCCTGCCTCCGGATCCCTCACCTGATCGGGCTTTGTCTCGACGATATATCGCAGGAGATCGGGGGGACAGTCGAGCCTAACCGCCGAGTGGACCATCTTAAACTCGCGCGGGTATTCGTCGGCTGGGGCGGCCTCGCCCGGCCTGGGTACCGGACGGAGGAGGAGCTGGATGATCTTCCACGTGTTCACGGCACTGGCCTTGTACCGCCTTCGGTGTTCCACGACCTCCGGGCGGCTATTGTCACCTGCGAAGAACTGCTCCGACAGGTCGAACTGCCTCGAGAAGCGCCTGTACAACAGGGCCAGGGGTTTGTCCCCGTCCGACGCGTTGCCAACCGTCGCCATGGGCGGGTGGGCCTCGTGGACGGCCCTCACGAACTCGACCGTGGGTCCCGGTGAGGGAGCGAAGTCGTCGGGAATGGAGGATATAGCGTGGTAGAGCGGCGTGGAACCGCCCCTGATGCTGCCTGGCTGCGGATACACCACGTCCCTCCGTGCCAGATACGCGGCGCTCTCCCTGAGCGAGGGTCTGATTAGCGCCGCCACTACGGCCGCCCTGTCCTTCCAGGTCGTCGTCGTCGTCGCCGTCGCCGTCGCCGAGGGTCTGGGCGCCGCGGGGCCAGGAGTGAGGGCGTAGTGCAGGGGTGTGTGCCCTTCCCCGTCCCTGGCAGTCACGGTCTCCGGAGCGGCCTTGAGGAGGGACCTGATGGCGTCGAGAGGCGGGGCGTCGCCGAGGGACATGCTTCGGCAGGCCACGTGCAGCGGCGTCCTCCCCGTCCCCGGGTCGACGAAGCCGGCGGCGTCAGGGTCGGAGTGGCACAGGCCCGTGACGCGGGCCCAGGTCTGTGCCGTCGGGGGCGCTGGCGGATCTCTGCGCCGGTACGAGGGGGCGGACGTCCCCCCGAGGATGCGATGCAGCTCTGGTCCCGGCCCCTTGAGGCGCTGGATGGCAGACACAGGGCCTCTCCACAATCTTGGACGATCACCCCCTCCTCCCGCCTCCGTCGGCGACTTGCTCGGGGCACATCCCATCGTTGGCTGCGCTGTGCTGCCTATGGGTTGGGCGTGGCCAGATCTAGCCGCAATCAGAGGAATTCCCAGAGGCACGCGGACCGAACAATTCAAATAAATAAAAATAATAATAAATAATACTACTAGTAGAGTACACATACATACATCATGATGTACTACTAGGGAGTATTTAATACAGTAAATTGCCTTAGGAATGATACTCTCTAGAGTATGAGCAGACAAAAAATAATGCTAAAAAGAACAGCGTGAAAAAAAAAGATTTTTGCAAAGAAAGCAAAAATTGCTTGATAAGTAAGTACTGATAACACGTTTGCTGTGCTGTATCCTGCGCCTCTGCGCGCGCGCCCCGCCCCTCCTTAAGTAAGTTTTCAAGCGTGCCCGCTAAGTACCCCATCATGGTACCAAAGGTATACTCTATGGATAAATATGACTGGTAGCAGCTAGCTAATATCCAGGTACTAGACTAGAGTATCTGGTCTGATCTGGTATCGGGTATCGGGCATCGATCGTGACAATACTCTCTCGTATATCACAATACAGATCATCGCCAATGGGGAAGGGGAAGAAGAAGAAGAGGAAGACACCGGAACTATATGATTTCGGCGGAACATTCTCGTCCCTGAGAAAATCTATCCCGGACAGTCCGTCCCCGCCGCCGTCGCCCACCGATCGAGCCGCCTCCGCCCCAGACACCAAGAAAGGGAAGAAGAGAAAGAAGAAGCACAAGACGGGTGCGGTGTCGACCTACAGTGGTAGGGACCCGTCGGAGCTGGATTTCAGCAACGGCGGTCGCGGCGGAGACGGGAACGGAAGAAATCCACTCCTCGCCGCCCATCTCGAGTTCCTTTCCTCCCTCCCCCCCAATGTTCGACGCCGCTTCTTCTCGAACCGGCACATCGATGGACCGACCCGCGCCGAGGTGTGGTCCCGGCAGGCGGACCTGGGGGAGGATCTGGTCAACCGCTACGCGTGGGCGATCCCCAACGGCCGCGCCCTGAGCATCCTGAAAAATTTCGCCCCGCTGGTTGAGGTGGGTTCCGGCGCCAACGGGTACTGGAGCAGGATGATGGACGACGCTGGGATTGACATCGTTGCGTACGACGCCGCCGTTGAGGAGGGCGGACAGATATTGAGAAATGAGGGAACAAAGAATGAGAAGAAGAAGAACAGCAAAGCGAAGGATCAAACAGGTGTCAGGAAGGGAGGTCCCGAAATTCTTTCCACCCGAGAGATCCGAGCGTCTGGCAGGAACCTTCTTCTCTGCTATCCCGACGAAGATGATGGTCTGCTCACGCCCCAGGAAAGCGACGACGAACATGGCCGAGACAGACCTGCGCTGTCCATGGGTGCTTCCTGCTTGGAACATTTCCATGGGGACATTATCATCCACGTCGGGGAGCTATACGGCGACACTGTGGCGAGTGACCAGGCTCCATGGGGGCGCACATCTTCGCCCGAATTTCAGGAACGCCTCGCGACCGAGTATCATTGCCTCCTCAAGGCGTCGATTCCTAGCTGGCTACACTCTCGGGATACAATCAGCGTGTGGAAGAGGACTGAGACCTGCGAAATAACATTTCAAGGCGACGGGGACGACGTCGACGAAATAGTCGAGTACAAGTACATTCCTCCGGAGGAGGCGCTCCCTCAAGATATTGCTGCTCCACTTCTTCAACGATTACTATGATTAGAAATCTGTTACTAGCTCAAACGAAACATCCACCTCTACTTAGCACTCAAAACTTCGATCTCAAAAATGAGCTCGCTGTTAGGCATGATTCCCCAGGCTGGGAATCCGCCAGCGCCGTAGCCATAATCGGGTGTGCAGTGGATCTTGGCCTTCTCTCCGATCTGACCAAAGCCACAAAAATACACGAGGAGCGAACGAGAGCAGTAGGGAGGCGCACGTACGTGTTCATGGTTAGGGCAACAAATTGTGGACGAAATTAGAAAGTGGTGCTATTGGATTGTCGATGGCAAACTCTCTCGGGCTCACCTGCATGTCGATGACGCTCTCGTCCCATCCCTTGATGACCTGGTTCATCCCAACACTGAATGAGAAGGGTTCCTGTCCCGCATCTTTCGTCGACCAGAAAGGAACAGATAGGTCCCCATTTTTCCCGTAGCCAGTGCAGTGAACGGTGACGGTTTGTCCCCGCACAGGCTTGGCCCCGGTTCCTGCCTGCAGGAGCGTTTTGGTGAAGCCCATGGTGGATATCTTTTTCATTGGTGGGAAATGATACGATTCGTACATATTCATATGCATAGCGTACGAGCTCGTACATACTAGCTAGAGTAGTCTAGTACATACTTATTATGCATAATAATAATATAATATATGCATACAACACATGAATTAACCAGTAATGATCGTACTCAGGCACAGGAGCGCCATGAACAAGCCCTAACCCGAGCATATTCCTCCTTCTCTTGACACAGTTTCGACTCTCGACTCTCGACTCCTCTACGAACAAACGCCGACCGCCGACGACGCCACGACACTCCATCACTCCATAATCATCACGGCCACCATCCCCTCCTTACCTCCTGCCATCTTATCAATTTGGCTGCGACGATCGCCGCACCTGGTACAGATCTTAGGCCGCGGATGCGTCACCACCCGCCACTGCTGCTCTGCACCTTGGCGCTGGTGCGCCCCGGCGCCGAAGCCTTCTCAGTCCATCCTGCTCGCCGCCGACCCCGAGCGGCTTGCCACGTTCCCCGCGCCGCAAAGCAGCAGTTGGGCGAATTCGATGTCCTCAATGTGGCCGCGGATCCGTGCGACCGCAAGGTCGAGTTCTATGACTATGCCGCCCTCGAACCAATGGGCTACCAGAGCGCTTGGGACTTCCAGAAGGAGCTGATGGAGAAGCAGCTTGTTCGGATCGCGTCGGAGATCGCAGAGGGGAGCGGCGGGCTGTACACAGGGAAGCAGTTTCTGGGCGGCGCCAACACTGGCGCGAATGGGGGGGGGGGGGGAGATGAGGATGGGGATAGGGGTAACGACGCCGTCATCATGCTGCAGCACGAGCCGGTCTATACCCTAGGGACAGGGTCGGACCAGGGCTACATCAAGGATCGGACGGAGGAGGGGGGCGGCGCCGGCGCCGGCGCCGGAGTGGACATCGTGCGGATTGAGCGCGGCGGGGAGGTGACGTATCACGGTCCCGGACAGCTGGTGGTGTACCCCATCCTCGATCTGAGGGGATACCGGCAGGACATCCACTGGTACATGCGCGCGCTGGAGGAGGCCGTTCTGCTCGCGCTGGAGGGGGCCGGGATCGACGGGGCCGCCAGAGAGGACAGCGTGACTGGAATTTGGATCGAGGGGGCGAAGGTCGCCGCCCTGGGCGTCAAGGTCCGCCGCTGGGTCACAATGCACGGCCTCGCAGTGAACGTGGATCATCGATCTCTCGATAATTTCGGAGGGATCGTCCCGTGCGGCTTGGAGGGAAGGTCGGTGACGTGCATCAACGACCATCTAGCACCTGGTCAGGAAGCCTTGACGGTGCAGGACTTTGCCCATCACATGAAGGAGGCACTGGAGCAGATCCTGCAGGTAGAAATGAAGCCGAGATGAGAAAATACGCGCCGGATATAATGTAGCAGAATATTATGTACTAGAGTACGTACTAGCTAGTAGTATAATATACGAGCTCGTAATATATATATTGATACTAATTTATTCTTCTTCTTCTTACTAGCTCGTAGTATCATTATTTATTAATATTATTACTAGGAGGAGTATGCTATTATGACATCCGACCGGAATCAATCGGAACCTGGCGGTTACCTTATTTTCCTTCTCCCCTTTCCCCTGGCGTAGATGCACCCACCCGGCAAAAAGCTTGATGGAATCATCGTGAAATGGCAAAGGCGGCGGGGCGGGATCCAGGAGGCCGATTAGAACAACAACTAGTACTGTACAAAGTACGAGCTCGTACTATGCATATTATTCATATGCCATAGGAGTACTACTCTAGTAGTATGCATACTCCTAGTAGGAGTAACAGTGTGCATACGACTCGTAGTATGCATACTCTAGCTAGTACTCTAGTAATATTATTCATACTAGAGAGTACTAGTCAAGGAACTGTTAACATTTCAACAAGAGTATGCATACTACGCACATACTACTCTAGTACTAGCTAGAGTATAAGTAGTAGTTGGACTCTACGAGCTCGAGGTGCTACTACTAGTCTAGAGTTTGCATACTACTAATTATGCATATTACTAGTACTAGCTAGTAATATTAATAGTATGCATAGCGTAGTAGAATACTATGCCTCCCGTGTCATATGCCATATGCATACTCTATCTAGTATGTGCTCACTATGCATATATGCCATACGACTCTAGTACTACTAGTAGTATGCACAGTATGCATACAACTCATACTACTCTAGTACTACAACTCTAGCTAGAGTATTTGCTGTGCGATCGCTCGCTTCTTTCTTTCTTTCTTGCTTCCGGTACTTCGCTGCGCCCGACCCACGTGATCGCAGGGCGGCCTGGGAACTTCTCGAAGCTGCGGCGCCCAGGTTCCGGCAATTTCCGCTTGGCATCTTACACCGGTTCTAAGTACGTTTGGTTCTGCATTGAACCAACACACTGATACACTGATTGAGCGTCATATGTACCGTAATGTAACAGGGTAGGTGTTCTCAAGGTATTGGATTTATCGTCAGCACAGATCACAGCTATACGGAAAGGGGTTCGGACCATCTGTTTCGCCCCGGGCTGAACAGAGCCAGGGCCCGAATTGGAAGGTATGACGGAAATCCCGTTCCTTGTTCCTGTAAGGAGAAAAGAAAAGACACCTGCAGCCGTGGATATAAACATGGATTATGGATAAAAACGTTGACAGGAGGTTCGCAAGTGCTTAAGGTCGTAAGCCTTCTCTCCTCGCGCGAACCTGATACTACTCTAGAGTAGTATGCCGGCGTACCTGATTTTATCCGTGCGCGTATAAAATAGAATCCGGAACGCTGGGGGAGATACTCTACTCTAGCTAGTACAAGACACATCCGCCACCCGCCTGAGGGCCGCCCCAGCCACCCAGGAAGCTGCAGCCGGAGAACAAAGATATATTATATCATATTATATAATATACGAGCGTACAATCGATCGCCCGCGAAGGAGTCTCCCGCGAGGCCCATGACCCTCCCCCGGACGGTACGGCACCTGAGGCACCCAATCCCAACCCAAACCCAAACCCAAACCCAAACCCAAACCCAAACCCAACCCAACCCAAATTTAAACGAACCGAACCGGACCGAACCGAAGCTTCCGCCGCCCAGAGCGATCCCTGGCGCCATGCCGACTACCGCCCCAACCCCCGCTTTCGCCGCGGCACCGCCGTCCACCACGGCAGAGGCCACGCCCGCGTCCGCTGAGAGGGCTCCGGCGGCCTCTGCGGAGGCGGAGGCGGGGCAGCCAGTTTCGG
>Ga0315315_10007249_pt1 | contig 10265 bp, 7 predicted proteins | sample M140m3416metaG_FD_203699 | JGI IMG/M metagenome (GOLD analysis project Ga0315315, IMG submission 203699) | Ammonia-oxidizing marine archaeal communities from Monterey Bay, California, United States - M1 40m 3416 | ecosystem: Environmental > Aquatic > Marine > Intertidal zone | place: USA... | reverse complement strand
TTTTTCTACCAAAAGTAATTTTTATAAATGGGTATTAAATCTTTTTGAGTCTACCGAAGACATTGATACTAAAATTAATTGTGGATTTTCTATATTTAATATACTTGATAATGCTAAACATTATGAAAAGGCATTTAGTTATCTCAATGAGGCTAATAAATTATATAATTCTAAAAACCCCTTTTTAAAAAATAAATTAATTGAACAGCATCAATTTGCTCAAAAATCCTTTTCTTCAGTAAAAGACAATAAGTTAGAATATTCCTATAAAAACTATAATAATATAAGACCTATTTTTATTATCGGAATGCCAAGATCTGGAACAAGTTTAGCCGAACAAATTTTAGATTCACATCATAAGGTTTACGGAGCTGGAGAGTTGTTAGTTGTAAATGAATTGGTAAAAGATTATCAAGACAACCATAATTCAGGAATAAGTAATTTAGAAAATTTTCAATTATTATCAAAGAAATATTTTCAAATAATGAATAAATATAATAAAGAAAATAAGCCTATAGTTATTGATAAAATGCCAGGTAATTATATTTGGGTAGGGTTTATTAAAAAAATTATACCTGATGCATTATTTGTCCACTGTAAAAGAGATTATATGGACACTTGTCTCTCAATTTATAGTAAAAATTTTATCGGTGCATTCAATAGCTATTATGATTTAAAAGATATTGGTTTTGTTTATTTGACTTATAACAAACTTATGAAGCACTGGCACGATGAATTTGGTAAGGAGTCTATTTTTGATTTAAATTATGAAAATTTAATAGCTAACTCAGAAAATGTCATTAAAGATTTATTAGATTTCTTAAATTTAGACTTTGATAAAAATTGTTTAAATTTTTATAAAAATAAGAGGATGGTAAGAACAGCAAGTAGTCTTCAAGTAAGGAAAAAGATTAATTCACAGGCTGTTGAAAGGTGGAAGAATTATGAAAAAAATTTAAAACCTTTAAAGGAATATATTGAAAAAGGTATTCTTGATTAATTTTTATTCACTAAATGCCTTTTGACTTAATTTTTTTATTGGATTCAATAAATATGAAATGACTCTTTGCTTATTTGATATTATTGAAACCATAGAATCCATTCCTGATTGTATGATTATTCTTTCATTATCTTTAAGCCGTTCATCAGTAACAGTAACTCTTACAGTATAAAAAATAGATCCAGTTTCCTCTTGGTATGTTGTATTTGCAGCTATTGCAACGACTTCACCTTCGAACATTCCGTAAATAGCACTATCAAATGCTGTAAATGCAACTTTTGATTTTTGCCCTATCTTTACCTTTGCTATATCTTTTGGGGCAATTTGTGTTTCAATGATTAGAGCTTCATTTTTAGGAACAATTTCTGCTAAAAGAGTCCCAGGGCTTACTACTTGACCAATAGTGGTTACATTAACAACACTAACCTTCCCATCTACAGGTGCTTTAATAAGACTATTTTTATATTTATTTTCAAAATCAATTAACCTTCTTTTAGCTTCTGATAGAGTAATTCTTTCATTAATTACAGTAATTTCAGCTTCTGAACCGCTTTCTAGAAGTTTTTCAAAAATCTTTAGCTTTTCTTCTCTGATTTCAACTTCTTCTTTTGTTGTTTGATAGTTTATGAAACTTTGATCTTTATCGATTTCAAAAAGTATATCGCCTTCTTTTACATCATCACTTAATTTCACTAAAATATTATCAATAACTCCCCCGTATGCATTCTGAACTAGTTGAATTTTTGAAGTTGGTATTACCTGACCATTACCCCTAACGACTTGGTCAGTTTTTGCTATTACTGACCACAAGATTATCGCTATAAAAGAAAAAACGATTATTCTTAGTAAAAGTGCTGATCTTTGGAATCCGCGAAAATGGCCTAAATCATCAAGTTTTTCTTGATTATCCACAGTAAGGATTTTATTACTAAAAAATGACCCTATTTTATTAAGAAGGTTTATTACATGTCTTCCAAACAAAGCTATTCTTTCAATAAAACTAATATTTTCATCAATTTTGGGTTTAATATTTTTAATTTTTTCAAATAGTTTCATATTACTTTCTTTTAAATTTTTGTCTTATTTGCATTTTCTATAAAAGCTTCTTTTGATAAGTCGTTAACTATTTTTCCATCCATAAGAAAAATAACTCTATCTACTAATGAAAGATCTTGAGTGCTATGTGTTGCTATAACAACAGTTGTATCTATTGAAACTTTCTTAAGGTTTACAATGAAATGTTGCATAGATTGAGCATCCATTGAGCTTGTTGGTTCATCAAGAATTAAGATTTTTGGTTTTTTAACTAAGGCCCTTGCCAAAACTAAGCTCTTTTTTTGACCCCCTGATAGATTTCTTCCATTTTCATCAAGAATAAAGTTATATCCACCAGGTAATTTTCCAATAAAATTATTAATTCCTATTAACTCACAAACTTCTTCTATATCTTTATTTGAGGGGTTTTCTATACCCATCCCAATATTATCGTATATAGATCCAGTAAATAATTGAACTGATTGGGGTGCATAACCAATATTTTTTCTAAGAATTTCAGGGCTTATTGAGTTTATATCAAAACTGTCAATTAAAACTGTATTATCTTCAACATCATTAAAGCCAACCAAACACTTTAGAAGTGAAGATTTGCCCGACCCTAAAGCACCTACCAATGCAATCTTTTCTCCAGCTTCTATATTAATATTTACATTATCAAGTATTATTCTTTCATCCACTTTCCAAGTTAAATCCTTAATAGAAATATTACCTTTGTTTATTGAACCTTTGTGAGAGTAGTTTTCAAATTTTTCATCATTAGCAGTTTCAGACATTAATTGGTCAATTTTATTATAACCAGCGAGAGCGGTATTATACCTAGTTACTAGATTTCCTATCTGCGCAAGAGGGGCCAGCGCCCTTCCTGACAATATAACACATGCAATTAAAGCCCCCATTGATAGCTCTGCTGCAGCAATCAGGAATACACCATAGAAAATCATGAATGTTTGACTTAATTGCATACCTGATTGAGAAAATGTTGTTGATATATTTCCTATAGTTCTTGATATAATGGTAGCTTTATTTTGTGTTCCAACCGAGCTTTTCCATTTATTTTTTAAATAACTTCCACCAGCAACAGTTTTTACTGTTTCAATATTACCTAATAATTCTAGTAAAACTCCAAGCTTTCCTTGAGATGCTGATAAGTTTTTTTCAGCATATCCTTTAATTAATGGATGAACTATTGTGGAAACTAGTAAAACAAGAGGAACAATTAAGGTTGGTACTAATGCAACTTTTCCACCAATCATCCATAGCACACCTATAAAAACTATCATGAAAGGGAAGTCAACCAAAGTAACCATTGTAGCTGAACCAAAAAAATCTCTAACTCCATCAAATTCTTTAACTGAACTAGCCAATTTACTTGGAGAATTACCTAATTTTATAGAATTATGTGAAATAAATTTATTAAATAATTGGTCTCCTAACTCGTCATCAAGCAAGCTTCCACCTACATCAATAAAATAACCTCTTATCATTTTAGTCGCAAAATCAAAAATAATTACTATTAATACACCGGCTGTGAGGGCTATAAGAGAGCTTATAGCATTATTAGGAACAACTTTATCATAGACAGTCATTATATAGAAAGCGCTAGCTAGTGCAAAAATATTAATAAAGAGTGTTGCTAAAAGCACTTGATAGTAAATACTTCTATATTTATAGACACTACCCCAAAACCAATGAGGTTTTTTTAATTCTTTATCCATTATATTTTTAACCTAAATCTATTTAATAAGTTTCTTTCAATATGACTTAATTGAAGGTCGTCCATGTAAAGTTGAAGTTCAGTATCAAGTAACTGTTGAGTATTCGATATATCCTGTAAAATAATTTCTGATAAATTAACTCCGTTAAACTCGCTTAGTCCCATCCTATTAAGTAATATTTTTTTTTGTTCCCTTGTGTTTTCAACAGTACTCTTTAAATCTTTTAAAGATTGAATCATTGATAGTATTCTATTTTCTACTTCTGATTTTGTAATTAAAAAATCTCTTTTATCTGCATTTACTGCCCATTTAAATTGTTCAACTTGAGCCATTGATGATTTAACTTTATTTCGTGTTCTACCAAAATCAAAAATTGGCATGGAAAAAGTAAAACCACCCCTAATATCGTTCTCCTCAAAATCATCATCAAAATCATACTGAACATATTTAAGGCTTAATCCTACTTTAGGTTTATAAGCCGCTCTTTCTATTGCTAATTGATTTTTTTGCTGAGCATAGGATATTTCCGATATAATCAAATCATATGATTTTAATGATTCATCAGAAATATTATTTACATTAGAGTTATTTGAGTTAGAAAATTCTTTTAATTCTAGTTTCGGATAAAAAAAGTTACTAAAATCTTTATTAAAAAATCTTGCGAATGTTTCTTTTGACCTTAAAAGTTGTGCATTTACCTCAGCCTCAGAAATTAATAATTGATTCAATCTTATTTGAATTAATGCTCTTTCAGTAATTGTAGAAGATCCGGCTTGAATTCTATTATTAGTATTATTGAGAATACTCTTAATTTCCATAATACCGCTTTCAATATTTTTTTTATATATACTATATCTTATTAAATCTAAGAAAATTGTATTGGCTCGAATTACTAATTCTGAACCTTGTTTTTTTAGCTCAAGATCTCCAATAGCCTTTTGTTTTCTGGCATTATCTATCCTTTTATTAACAACCCCTCCTGAATATAAAGGTTGAGATAATTCAACAATAAAGTCAGTTGAATCATCCTGCCTTTTTCTTAAAGATTGAAAATCATCTATTTTTCTATCTAACATTCTGTCATTTCTTATAGATGATGATATAGATGGGAATCTTTCAGCTCTTTCAGCTCTTAAATCGAAGTTATAGGCTGTTTTTCTTGCCAACAATTGCTTAAAATCTGGTTGTGTAATTACAGCTTCCCTTATGACTTCTAAGTAGGAATCATAAGACATGTTGGTATCTTTTTTACCATAGAAATCAAAATTGATTACTTGAGTATTTCCTTTTTCAAAAGAAAATATTATCATACATATAGCAATTATATATTTCATCATTTTTGACTTCATTGAACAACCATAACATTACCTTATAAGGAATATTATTATTTATAGAGTGATATTAATTTTTCTTAGATTTACCTGATTTTTCTTCTTTTTTTTCTAAATCTTCCAATTGTTCTTTGAATTTAGTTTCAATATCTTTAGTGGCAGCTAACATAGCCTCTAAAATAGTTCCTATTATATTGGCAGGAATATGCATTTCACCAGATTTTGCAACCTCTCCACCAGCTAAAACCTCTTGAGTTTCTATTCTAACAATTCCGTTAACTAAAGTTACTGATCCAATATTTTCTATAAGCATTTTTTTTCTCCCATAAGTTAATTTGATAACTGATTCTAGTTAGACTATATGTATGTATTATATATTAAATTACAAGGTTTAAGAAAATTTAATTTTAGTTTGCTGAAAAAGGGCAATTGAACTTTAAAATTAAGCCCATATTAATTTAAAAAGGTGTATAAATAGATATGTCAGATCAAACAAACATTAAAAAAATTCTTACTGATTATAAGAATAAATCTTATGAAACTTGCCTGACTGATATAAATTTAATGTTAAAGCGATCACCAAATAATAAAACTTTATTAAATATTCAAGGAATGTCGTATTTTAATCTTGGAAAATTTGACAAAGCTATTAAAGTTTTCGAAAATTTATCTAAAGACTTTAATGACTTTTACGAGGGTTTTAATAACTATGGCACAATACTTTTAGCTAAGGAAAAATATGAAGATGCTCTAAGCATTCTAAAACAAGCAATAGATATTAACCCTGAAAGGCCCGAAGCTCGGCATGCATATGTTTCTGCTTTAATTAAGTTAAGTCAAAATGATGAGTATGATTTTGAAATTCTTAAAAATATAGAAACTTTAATGAAGAGAGACCCAAATGATTTTAGGGCACGTCAGTTAGGTGGATATTTTTACAAAAAGAAGCGTGACTGGGATAACGCAGTTAAATTTTTTGAAAAATCGGTTAATGCAAATGTTATTCCCGATCTTTTGGAGTGCATATATGAGCAAGGTGATCAAAAAGAAATTATTAGATATATTGAGTTTTGTAATAAAACTGCAAAATATAATAATAGAATAGCCTGTTTAACTGATTTTATTTGTGATCAAATAGATGTTCTTAATCCGTATAAATTTTGTCCACAATCAATAAATTATATAAAAGATCTAAGCTTTCATAAATTTTTTAAAGAAAAAGAATTTATAAATTTTCATCAAGAAATTTTAAGTTATGATTTTATTTTTACTCAATCCAATGAAAAAATTATAGACTCTAACTCTTCCTTAAAAAGTCTATTAAAATATTATTTTGAAATTTTTGAACATAAAGAGATTGATTTTATTGAAGAGTGGCCTCGTAAATACAATATAAATATTTCAATGTTTAATAAAGATAAGAACTGTTCTAGAAATTATAAGTCTTGGCTTACTATTCTTTTTCCTTTGAATAATAGTAATAATTTGAAAAATGTAAAAACAAAAATAAGTTTTGATTATATAGTTCCAGAGAGAACAGTGAGAAAAAGAAAAAATCGTGAGAAGATTATAAGTTTAAAAGTCGGAGATTGTGTTGCCTTCCCTTCTTTTGTAAAACCTAATGTTAGAGATTTTCAAGACGGTGTTAATCTTTATACATTGAATATTAATAAGCTAACTTAGTATTTAATTTTAATGAACAATAATAACGACATAAATGAGGCAAATAATGAAATTGAAAAATTTCTAAAAAATGAAGATTTTTCATCTGCACTAACCATATCTACTAAGTATTCAGAACTTTATCCTTCAGATTTTAGCTTTTTTTTCATTTCCGGAGTTTGTTATAAAAGATTAAACCAGAAGGAAGAGGCTAAGAAGTTTTTTATAAAAGCAATAGAACTAAATGATGATTTTTTTCCCTCTTATGATTTTCTAATAGATTTGCTTACTGAGGATATTAATCATAGTTTCAATAAGGATTCATTTGATAATTATTTAAAAAAAGCAATTGAACTTCAACCTTTAAATGATGATTTAAAATATAAAAGAGCGTTATTTTTTATTCGATGTTTTGAGTTCCTAAAAGCAAAAGATATTTTAATAAAATTATTTGAACTTGATGACACTGAAATCAAATATTTGATAAAACTAGCCCTTTGTTATTCAAATATTGGCGAAGGAAAAAAATCAATTGAATTGATAAAGGATTTTAAGGGTGATTATAAAGTCGTCCCCGAATTATTTGTTCAAATGGCAATTGCTTATCAAAGTTTGGAAGAATTTTCAGAAGCTAGAAAAATTTATTACCAATTACTTGAAATGGATATAGTAAAAGAAACTGACGAATTTCTTCATGCTTTATATACTAATTTATCAGAGACATTAAGAATGGAGAAAGATGAGAAATACCATACTGAATTTAATAATGTTTGTGAAGAAGCCTTATTATTCTTTCCAAATAATTCTAATACTCAAATTAATAGAGCAATTTCCAATATTTATCTTAAAAAAAGAGAAGATAGCTTAAGTGACATAAAATTCTTAAACTCAACTATTCCTTATGATAGAGAAGTCGCATCCTTGTCTTTATATTTAAAAGATTTTTATGAAACTGATGAGATTTTGAATTTTTGTCATGAACCATTTGAAGCCATAAAAAAATTTCATATTAAAGATTATTACAAAAACTATAATAAACTTTTATCAGATACTGTAGAGGTTATTAAAAAAGAAAAGCTGATACTTGACCAACCATTTAAGACAGATGTAGGAGCTTTAAGGACTGCAACAAATTTAGCTAATTCAAAAGAAATTTGTTTAATTGATATAATGAAGATTATTAGAGATGCTTCTAATGATTACATAAATGAGTTAAAAGAAAAACAATTCGGATATTATTCAGATTTTTTTCCTGAGAAATATAATGTTAACGCTTGGTCTATGATAGCCGATGCTGAAGCATTCCATATACCGCATAATCATTGTGAAGCTTGGTTCAGTGGAATTTTATATTTAGAAGTTCCAAAAAAAATACTTAAAAATAATGGTTCAATCATTTTTTCAACATATGGTTTCAACTTTCCTATTCGAAAAAACATGAAAGAGGAAGTTATTAACCCTTTAAAGGGAGAACTAATTTTCTTTCCATCACATCTTTATCATAGAACATTAGCTCATAAAACAGATAGTGATAGGATCTGCATCCCTTTTAATTGCTTACCTGATAAAGAGCCCGGCTAGGTTGAGAAGTCTATCCATCCTGTTAAAATATATTTTGAGTTACCATCAACTTTCAGCCCTGAATGGGCGTGCGTCCATTCAGCCGGCCAAATTAAAACTTTATTTTTTTTTGGTATAACTTTTTTATCAAAATGAGGAAAATATGTTTCTCCACCTTTTGGGATATCATTTAAATAAATCATCCAGGCAAAAACTCTATTGCTTGGCTGTTCTCTCTCAGCATGTATTTTTGAGAAGTGGCCGCCAGACTCATATTTTTGTATATTAAAGGTTGAAATACTAAGGTGTTTAAATTTATATAAGAAATTATAATTTTTTATATAATTGGCATAAATAATTTGTAATTCATTTATAATTTCTTTAAATATTTCATAATTTTTCTTATCCAAATCGTTTGGGTGTATGCTAATATCAATAGATTTCTTCTTCTCATGATCAAATCTATTTCCTACAAGACCAGCCTTTTGCAAATCCTTTCTACTTTCAAAGAAATCTATAATTTTATTACAAATTTCTTTATTTTTAAGCTCAAAAGAACCTATAAAGTTAAAATAATTTGCTTTGTAGGAATTTTTCTCTGTTATGTAATTCTCTTCAAATATTGTTTTATTAATTTCAATTTTGCCAAAATACTCTTCGTAAATTTTTTCACTTGTATATAGATTTCCTAACTCTTTCTCTAAAGAAGAAAGGCCAAGTTTTAAAGATTTTGAGTCAGGATAATTATTTATTCCCTCGATATAAATTTTACGTGCTTCACTGTATTTACCTTGATTAATAAGTGACTTAGGATAATAAATAAAAGAATTAATATTTAAAGAATTAATTTCATAGGCTTTGCTAAAAAATTCCTCGGCTTTTTCTGGATTACCATCATTAAGATATGAAATACCAAGATTACAAATAGCATTATAATTAGCTGGGTCTAAAGAGATAATTTTCTTAAAATATTTTTTTGCTTTTTTAAATTCAGATTTTTTAATATAAGCTAAACCAATATTATTCAAAGCATTAATATAATTTTCATCTAAATTAATTGCATTAAAATATTCTTTTATAGCATCAGAGTTTTTATTTAATTCAAGGTAAATATTACCAAGGTCAAAATATAATTCTTTGCTGTTTTTAATTTTTTCTAGCCCAGTTTTATATAAATCTATTGCAGAGTCTGCTTTTTTAAGAGCCAGATATGAGTTGCAAACAATACGATAAAGGTCAGGATTTTCTGAATTATCTCTAATTTTTTTAAGACCAGAATCTATTACTTTTTGATAAGAATTTGTATTAAAGTATTTTATTAATTCTTCCACATATATCCCTTTATGGTGGGCGCGGTTGGGTTTGAACCAACGACCCCTACGATGTCACCGTAGTGCTCTACCGCTGAGCTACGCGCCCAAATTATAAAAATTTATATCTATCAACATATATTATTATTTGCTAATTATAAATGTTATTAAATAACGATACATAATAGAAAACTATAAACTCTATAAATAAAAATATTATTAAGAAAAAAAAATGAAAATACATAAAATTCCTATTAATACAGATATGAAGATTTATGAAGATAATCTATCTAATTTAATGAATTTTAAAAGAATTAATGATGACTTAGAGCGAGATATATTAAGTCATGGAGATAGCCAGAATAAAAAAACAAATGTTCAAGCTGATATGACTGATTGGCAAATGGCATCAAGATATAAAAGCTTTGAGAACCTATTAAAAATTATTATTATACAAAAAATACCAAATTTTATAGATAATATAGTTGTTTCCGGTAAGAAAGCTGAATTCGTTTGTACTGGAATGTGGGGTATAATTTATAATAAGGGTGATTTCACTGTTGAACATAACCATGTTGGATCTACTCTTTCTTTTACTTATTATGTTAAAGCAACTGAAAATTCTTCTCCG
>Ga0315315_10007248_pt1 | contig 10266 bp, 11 predicted proteins | sample M140m3416metaG_FD_203699 | JGI IMG/M metagenome (GOLD analysis project Ga0315315, IMG submission 203699) | Ammonia-oxidizing marine archaeal communities from Monterey Bay, California, United States - M1 40m 3416 | ecosystem: Environmental > Aquatic > Marine > Intertidal zone | place: USA... | reverse complement strand
CAACAGCACGCAGATCTCCCCGCAGAAAAGCAACAGCAAGAAGAACAGCACGCAGGGTTGCCCGCAGAACTCCCCGTAGAACAGCACGCAAGGTTGAACGCAGAACTCCTCGCAGGGTTGCCCGAAGGACAGCGCGTAGGACTCCCCGTAGAAGAGTAACAGCAAGAAGAACAACTCCACGTAGAAGGGCAACTCCCCGTAGAAGAGCAACTCCCCGTAGAAGAGCAACAGCAAGAAGAACAGCAAGAAGAAAAGCAAGAAGAGCAACTCCCCGTAGAACGTAAAAGATAAGCTTGTATAAATATCATAATTATTATAATTATCCTATTAATTATGAAATTAAATGATATTGATTTTAATAAATTATCCGATAAAGAACTAATTAGTATATGTTTAAAATATAAATTAATTGAATACGGTGATATACATAAGTATAAACGGTCAGACCTTCTTAAGAGACTACAAGTTTGGCTACATAATAAACTAAAAACATATGGTAAAAAGAAAGAGAATAGTCCTGTAAAATCGGTATCCGTAAGAAGGATGTCTGTTTCTGGAAATATGCAGAAAAATATCATTAAAAATAATAGTAGTCCTCCAAAAGTTCAAAGAGAAAGAAGGATGTCCCAACCCACAACAAAAATAGAAAAGAAAGATGCCGTAGAGACACATGAAAGAAATGTTATAAGACAAACAAATACAGAAGAACATAGAGAACAAGTCAATAAACTAAATCCAAAGTATGATATAATTGGAATGTATCCACCTGTAGAGAGGTTAGTAGCAATAGGGGACCTCCATGGTGATTTAAAAGTTACCCTTGATGCTCTGAAACTTGCTGAAGTTATCCCTCAGTCAGCAAATGCAAATAATATTAATAATGTTCATTGGACTGGTGGAAATACATGGATTGTCCAGTTGGGTGATCAAATAGATAGATGTCGTCCGGATGATTGGGAAAAAAATTGTATTAAAGATTTTGATGATGTAGTAGAGGATGAGGGTAGTAATATGGCGATTATTAAACTTCTTTTAAGGTTAGACGATGAAGCAAAGAAAATGGGAGGTCGTGTTTTAGGACTTTTGGGAAATCACGAATTAATGAATATAGATAAAGATTTCCGCTATGTTTCTCCCGAAGAGTTTTTAGAATTTGTTCCACAAAATGAAAGAGGGAAATCTAAAACAAGCGATGGTTATCCCAATGGTTATTACCACAGGACTAAAGCATTTGAAAGAGGGGGTAATATTTCAAAATTGTATGCTTCTAAAAAGAAATCTATTATGATAGTGGGGAGTTACTTATTTGTCCATGGTGGATTAAGCATAGATCTTGCTAGTAAGTATAGTATTGCAGAAATAAATAACATCGTCTCAAAATGGATGTTAAAAAATACTGATAAAATAGAAGATAAAATATTTGATGAAATATTTAGGGATGATGATGATATGTCTCCATTCTGGTGTAGGATTTTCGGTGAAGATGATGATTCTGAAAATACAGAGGGAAATTTCAATAACTTGCTAAATACTGTAAATAGGAAGAATAAATTATTACAACCTGTCAAAGGTATGGTTATAGCACATACACCTCAGTTTATGGATGGGAAATACTTAAATTCAATATACAATGATAGATTATGGAGGGTTGATGTTGGAATGTCAAGGGCATTTGGAAAGCATGGTGATTGTGGAGAAGATAAATATAGGCAACCACAAGTCCTTGTCATACATAATGATAGAAAGTTTGAAGTAAGGAAGAAACCATTAAATTCTCAAAGGCATCCAACTTCGGGAATTGGAGGAAAGGTGAATTTGGAAGATGAAATGATGATGTTTTGATTTATGAATCATCCGAAGAATAACTATTTTCATCTATATCTAGATTATGAAAGTCTTTATTATCCTTTCTTATTTTAAACATAACTTTCTTTCTATTAATAAATTTATTTATATTTTCAATTCGTATATTTATGACTTCTAAAGATTCAAATAATTCTTTAATTTTCCTTTTATTATCCATGTAGTGCTTTATATTATTATAGATTAAGGCACATATTATGGGATAAAAGAATATATTCCTTAACATTTATGAGTTTATTCTCAACTATTTTTTAAGTCTATTTAATTGTTTATTTTAATATTGTATATAATTATATTAAACACATCTTATGAGTGTTAATTTTACAAAATTTGCACCCATATTTGCTGTCTGTGCCGGTGCAGGTAGTGCTTTCATAAATTATGGTGCTTATTCACAGACTCTTAAGGACCTACATTTAAAGGTGGAGGCACAGGAAAAAAAAATCAATAGCGTGGATATAATTACGAATGAATTGGGTCATTTAAAAGGTAGTATTAATGAGATAAAAAATGACCTTAAGAGTGAATTTGCGGATATTAAGGTTGATATAAGGGAAATTAAACAGAAGATGCGTTAATTATGTGATATTAGTGAGGGCAGATGGGATTCCTGCCTTTTCTTTATCTGCTTCTGTGCATGTATTTGGAATAGGGATGTCTTCTACCATGGTAAGGAAAGGTTCAATATTCTCATATTTTTCATGGTAGATAACTTGTCCATCTTCATCTTTCTTATTAGTGGTTGTCATTTTTTGAATTTCTCTGAGAAGGTAATGGGTTTTAAGGGCGAATTCTTTCCATTGTTCAATTTCTGACTTAGGAGGGGTATACTCTTGTGAGAACTCAAAGATTAAGTCAGGATACTTATCCAGTTCAACATCAAGGACCTTGAAATAAGATCCATATTTTTCATCAATTGGGAGAACCTTCATTGCTGCATTGTTCTCCTGAACAACTTCAAGGACTGGGAGAACCACTATGCGATATATCTTACTGATCTTTACAACCCTTTCTTCCATCGGTGGTATGTAAGTCATTCTCATTAGTTTTGGATGATCCCTTTGGAACCCATTTTCAGGTATGTCGGAGTAACCCCAGTAAAGGACAACCTCATACATGTTGTTGTTTCTAAAAATGTAATCTTTTTCTGTATACAGTTCTTTACGGCGTTCTTTCTCCTTTTTCTTTTTTGCTTTGTCCTCTTTCTTCTTCAAGATGGCATCCTTCTTCTCCTTGATTTGTTCCGGTGACAACTGAGGACATTTGATGTATGTGTGTCCGACACCACCGCAGTGACTACATGGCATTTCTTTCCCTTTCTCTCCCACAGTTTATTCTCTTTTTAAAAGAAACATTCAATGGAAATCAAATTTGAAAAACTTAAAGATATTTCTTAAAAGAAAGAATAGAATAAAAGAAATGCCGGTGAACTCCAAATTTATGCTCGCAAAAGACGGTCATTTGGGGATTTGGACATTCCCCAAATCTGCGACAGGACCTCCTCCTCCCGAAGGATGGTATTGGTCGGAGAAGTTTGATGGATACAGGGCACAATGGATTGCTTCTGAGAAAGAGTTCTATTCTAGGGCTCTTAAGATTTTTAACGCACCTGACTGGTACAAGTTGGCGATGCCACCCAAGGAGAAAATTGATGGGGAACTATGGGTTGGGAGGGAAAATTTCCAACACATGGGTGTTGTCAGGAGAAAAGAACCCGACCAAGAAGGTTGGATGGTTGTGAAGTTTATGGCGTATGATCTCCCTGATAAGGAAAAACCTTTCTCTGAGAGAATTAAACTTTTGAAGAAGATTATCAAGGATAATGAAGTGAGATGGAACATTATTCGGAAGGACCTCCCCGAACCCTTCAATACGCTTGAGTGTCCTCTGGTGTTTGCATCGCAGACAAAGATCAAGTCTGAAGAGCAAATGGTTACTGCGTATAACAAGATCATTCAAGGTGGTGGAGAAGGAGTAATGATCAAGCAGGGGGAGTCAATGTATGAGAACGGACGATCCAACCTAATGCTTAAACTAAAACCTTCTTTTGATGAAGAAGCAATTATCATTGATTATACAGAGGGCAAGGGGAAATATACAGGGATGCTTGGTGGATTTGTCTGTCAACCCCTTATCAATATGGATACTTACCATGTCATTGACAAGAAGGAAGAACATGTGTTCACTGTTTCGGGAATGGATGACGAAATACGAGGGAACTACAAGGAAACTCATCCTGTGGGGACTATTATCAGTATAACTCATTCAGGGAGAACGGATAGTGGCAAACCAAGGTTCGCACGATATATGAGAGAGAGGGATGATGTAGTTATTAAGGAAAAGGCAGATGAAGTTTCCACTGCAAAGATTCAACTTGTCATAAAGATTTTCAAGGAACTCTCAGAACATGAAAAACGCAACGGTCAGCGCTTTAAGGCGGCATCCTACATGAAGGTGATTGAAGGTCTCAAGAAAATGAACTCTGATATTGAGATGACGGAACACAATATCAAGTCTATCAAAGGAGTAGGTGATAGTCTATACAAAAAGATTGACGATATTAAGAAGACAGGGACTACGTCTACGTATGAAAACATCAAGGACATTAAAGATCCAAGGAAGGAGTTTATGGATATCCATGGAGTCGGTCCAAAGAAGGCAAAGGAACTGGTTGATGCTGGTTATAAAAGTATTGAGGAACTTCGGGAATCTAAGGACAAGAGTTCACTCCTTAACAATGTTCAACTCCTAGGATTGAAGCACTATGAGGATCTCCTTCTAAGGATCCCCTATGAGGAGATTCAAAGACATGAAAAATTACTGAAGAATGTTCTTGCAAAGGTTGACAAAACTGCGGAACTAACCATTGCGGGTTCTTACCGGAGGAAGAAGGAAGATAGTGGTGATATTGATGTCCTCCTGACATCAACAGACAAGACTACATATGACAAATTCATCAAGAAACTTAAGAAAGATGTTTACCTCATTGAAGACCTTGCATTTGGTAGAAAGAAATACAATGGGATTAGTAAGTTGGGGAGAGATGGTTCTGGTAGACGTATTGACATCATGTATACCAAACCCGGAGAATATCCATTTGCGATCCTTTACTTCACTGGATCAAAAGACTTTAATCAGATGATGAGAAAAGTAGCAAATGAAAGGGGGTATTCCCTTAATGAATACAATATTGAAGAATATGGAGATGATCCTAAAGTAAAGACTGTCATAGATCCAGAACAAGTATCTATTAAGACGGAAAAAGATATCTTTGATTTCCTAGAAATGGGATATGTTGAACCATGGCAACGCCTTTAGATTTATCTTCTTCTAGTGCGCTTCCGTTTACCTCCTCCAATAGAAGCAGACCGTGTCCTTCTTAATGTCCTTCTCCGCGACTTACGTTTTTTCCTTCTATCTAATGCTTCTTTAAGATGTTTTGATCTTCTTCTCTTTTTAAGTTTTTTCGCTTTTGTCCTGTTCTTTGCTGCTGTAACCATCATTGAATTTCTTGCAGATAATTTTTTATCCATATTTAATTGTCTTGCTGCAAGAGGTACTGGTGGTGGGAGATATTTCATAGGAGCGATACTTTCATCTTTTTCCTGTGTTGGCATAAGATCCGCTTTCTCCATAAAATCCCTACATTTATGACACGTTGTTTTATCTTTATCACACATCTCCTTAATGTAAATTATATCATCTACATTATATGGTATGTTTTTTCTTTTACTAATTTTTATTCCCTCACTTAGATGGTGGTCGCATAATCCTTGTAGTTCACCATATTCATCACTATCCTGTCTACTTAGATCTGAAAGCCACCTTTCATAATCTCCAGCAGTATCAGTCATACCTGAACCACCACTCTGCGATGATGTATCTTTCTTTTTCATTTTACCATTTGTTTTCTTTTTCTTTAAACGTGAGGTCTTTTTTTTCTTCTGTTTTTTTATTGTTCTATCTCTAACGTTTGAATAAGTAAATGCCCCTGTTAACCCAACTGCCCCTGCTTTAACAACAGGTAATAAACAAGGTGTGCAAATGACCATTATAATATATGTTATATTAAAAAAATTTTTGTGAAAATATATATTATAATGGGTAATTCACAAAGTAATGAAATAAGCGATGAATATTCAAAATATATTGAAGAACAAAAACAAATAATAGAATCACAACAAAATCAAATTAACCGCTTAGAAAGGTTAAGTAGGGTAGGGACCTCGGTTGAAAATAATATTAAAAAGAAACCCTCTAAATTAGATGAAGGGAATAAAAAAAAAATGACAACTAAAGAAAAATTAATTTTTATATTAAAAATATTTGAACTTACTGAAGAATATGATGAAGTTTCTTTAAAAAAGGCGTATTTAAAATTAGCAATGACACATCATCCCGATAAAGGCGGTGATCCACAAAAATTTAATAAAATAACGCAAGCATATCAATTTTTACTAAGAAGACTATCTCAAAAAGATAGTAATAAATCACACCATGAATTAAAAAATGAGAATACAGATTTTGTTACTAATCAAATGAGTGATAATAGACAAAATGTAAATTTATCAAAGAAATTTGATAGCACTGTTTTTAACAAAATTTATGAAGAACACCGTGTTGAAGATGTATACGACCCGGGGTATGATAAATGGATTAATGAAAATAAATTTTCAAGTGATAAAATAGAAAAAACAAATATAGGAAAGGGGAATTTCCATAGAGTTTTCCAGGAACAAAAGAAAAAACAAGTAAGGAAAGATGTAATACCTTATGGGGAACCACAAGTTTCTATTTCATATAAAGGGAAGGATAGTCTTTCTATTTTAGGTAATTCTAAGGTTGATGATTTTAGTGGAGAATGTGATAGTGGTCTTCAATACAGGGATTATAAAGATGCTTTTTCAAACACTCTTTTAATTGATGAAGGATCTGTTGATATTTCTAAAAGGAGTAAAACAATAAGACAGGCTAATTCTGAGCGGAAAAATATTTCATATGAAGCATCAGAAGAAGATTTAGAAAAACAGAAATATATTCTTGCAATGGAGGAAAAGAAAGAAAAAGAAAGAATAAAAAGGTTAGAAAAGTCTGATAATAAAGCATTTGATACTTATAATGCAATACATCAAAGGATGTTGGGAAGGTAGATTAATCATGATTTCCACCTCTATTAACAAGATAATCTTCTTGATCAGAAGTTAAGCAAACACATCCATTTGATGATAAATATGGAGAATCTTCACAACACGAGATAGATGTATTGTTTGTCTCAAACATATTCAACCGTTGAGGGGAATTATCATTCCCATCTACTGAGGGACCGGTTAATTTAGTATTGTCTGCTTTCTTAATATTTAATGGTATTGTAGTTCCTAAAAATGTGTTCACTTCACTTTCATCTGCGATTGTATATATATTTTCTTTTTTAAGGTGGTCCAAACAAAGACCATCATACATACCCATAGGTGTAGTAGTTTTATAGTTTGAAAACGATCTCCCTTTTCTCTGTCTTAAGACTTTTTCACCATCCTTACCTTTAGTTTCCTCAATACTTTTTTCATTCCATTTATCATTCTCTATTTCTAGATCCAAAATTTTATCTTTTATTTCATCTAAATAATCCCCTTCATCCAATTCCTTTACCTTTTTTTCTAGATCAAGTATTCTTTTCTTTAATTTTGGTAATTCGTTTTCATTATAAGAGTCTAATAGATCTTCTGGTATATTTATGTCGCTTAAATCTATATTTAAATTTAAAGATGGATCTTCAACAGTTCCATCAGAATTTGGTAAATCAAGTTGAAGGTTTGGATATATTTCTAAGTATAAATTTAATAATTCATTAAGTTTTGCATTATCAACATTACCCGCTTCATCTAATGAATCTATTTCCCCTTCCAAACTTCTTATAGTTTCCCTTAAACGTTCCAATGTCCCTTGTTCAACAACCCGTAGGTCTCCACCTGCATCAACAGCACCGGTATCAACAGCACCGGTATCAACAGCACCGGTATCAACAGCACCGGTATCAACACTGGGTGTTTCATCGCTACCGGTATCAACAGCACCGGTATCAACAGCACCGGTATCAACAGCACCGGTATCAACAGCACCGGTATCAACACTGGGTGTTTCATCGCTACCGGTTTCAGCAGCACCGGTATCAACACTGGGTGTTTCATCGCCACCAGTAGAGGGTTCTTCCATATCCTCTTGACCTTCAATTATGTCCTTTTTATTATTGTAAATAAGGTATATAAATATACCCGTAACTACTAGTAATAATTGTATATTATCTTTAAAATCATATATGTAAAGCGTGAATACATATAGAAGAATTATCAATATATTCGTATATTTTTTAAAAATATCTGTAAACATTTAATATAAATAATATAATTATTTAAAACATTATAATAAATTATAAATATACGATGGAATGTGTGGACCTTAAGAATGAATGGGTCCTGTGGTACCATTCAATAAATGATAATAAGTGGAATAAACCTTCATATAAACGTTTATTTCAATTAACAGACTTATATAATACTAGTATTATACTAGAGACATTTAAACAAAACCATTACCAGAATGGGATGTTTTTTATTATGAAAGATGGTATTTTTCCAAATTGGGAAGATCCAAATAATCGTTTGGGGGGATGTTTATCTTTTAAAATATCATCTACAAATGTTATCTCAGAATGGAGGGATATATTTTTAAAATGTATTTTAGAAGAATTATTAAAAGATGATAATGATAAAATAAATGGTTTATCAATTTCACCTAAAAAAGAATTTAACATAATTAAGGTATGGTTTTCAGAAACAGTTGATTATAAAAATAAATTTATTGAAAATAAAAATTCAGAAGTAATCTTATCAAACTCTTTATATAAAAAACATGTTATTGAAAATTAATCCCCACCAGTATTTGGTGCCAAACACAATTTAATATTACCTAACGATGCTACTGCATATTTTATAATTAATGGATAATCATTCTTAATATATAGATTTATTTGATTGCATAAGTTTGTACATTTTGTAAAAAGACTTAAATACTTCAAAGAAAAAACACCCTGTATAGGTAAAGATTCTGGAGAAGTCTGATTAAATTTTAGACCATTATTTGTTTCACCTAGAGTCGTTTCTTGGGAAGCAAAATCACCACAACAATTAAGTATTAATTGCGATCCAATGCTCTTAATTTCTATATTTTCCCCAATATTAACCATATCCCTTATTATTTTCTGGAAATCTCCCGAAGGAAGTGACAATTCTGTTTCAAATTCGGCAGGTGGAATAGTAATATTTTCATCTGGTATATCAAGTAGGTTTAATTTATAAATCGTCTGTGAATTTTTTTCTGTATTGTTTATCATAATTCCTAGTTTATTTTCATTTTCATGGTCAACAAATAAAGTAAGTGTTTCGGAATTACCCATGGTTTTAATTAGTTTAAAGAAATTTAGCATATTTACACCAATTGTCATTTTCTTAGGGCAGTGGAAAAACTCAAAATTATCCGATTCCAATTTCATATGAATAAGAATCGTATGGGTGGAATCCATTGCCATAAGTTTTATTCCAGTCTCATCAAAAATAAAATTTGCCTCTGTTAAAATTTCCTTAAGCGCCTCTACAAGTATGCGGAATGCACCCGCTTGTTCGGTCTTAAGTTTTAACTTATAATTATTGATGTCTTCTTGATCCATTTTAATGCTATTAGTTATAATATATATCTTTAAATATTTAATAAATATACGCAAACGTAGGGACGATTATGTATTGTTACCAATTCTTTTAAGAAATATTACGACCTCTATAGCAAGCACTACTTGAATTTTTTTTTATTTTATTATTCAATTCTTTTTTTTCAAGTGTATATATTTTATTATCTATATCGCGTAATTTGTTGTCTATTATGATGTTGACTGACCTTAATAAATCACTAAATTTATCATTAATATTTTCATTATTTTCATTAATCATTTCAATTAAAGAATTTAATACAATTTCAACTTGTTTATATTTTTCATTTAAATCATTGTATTTTTCTTGAATTATATGGTGTTCGTTATGTTCAGTAGATTTATCACGCCTTTTACAATTATAAGGTATAGTAGTGCAATACTTATAAGGTATAGCGATAGAATACTTGCAAGGTATATAGAATCCATATTTTAAAATAACCATAAATACATTGAAAAGATTTAAGGGAAAATATCTATCAGGTATCATATAAAAATTAAGATATTTTTATTCAAAAAATAAAACTAGCAAAATATATAATATACTATATAATAAATGCCTTTCTCAGAGAACGTATCGGGTATCATTGATGATATAGAACTTCAAAGGACATATGATAAAGCAATTTTAAAACATAGATTTTTAG
>Ga0315315_10007246_pt1 | contig 10266 bp, 9 predicted proteins | sample M140m3416metaG_FD_203699 | JGI IMG/M metagenome (GOLD analysis project Ga0315315, IMG submission 203699) | Ammonia-oxidizing marine archaeal communities from Monterey Bay, California, United States - M1 40m 3416 | ecosystem: Environmental > Aquatic > Marine > Intertidal zone | place: USA... | reverse complement strand
CGAAGGCAGCCTCGGGGGTGGGCGGGGCGGAACCCGCGGCGCCCGCGCGTTTCTTTGTCTCGGCGAGAGCGGGTGCGTCGCGCATGACGAGCGGCGCGGCGAGCGCGGCGAGGAGCGCGTCGCGGCGGGAGAGCGCGATCTTATTAGTGTCCTCGGGTCGGCTAACAACCGATCGGGCCTTTTCGGAATCGGCGGACGCGCGGGGGCATGCCACGGGCTTGGCGCGGCGGTCGGGGGCGACGGGACGCTTGGCGGAGGCCACGAGGCCCGCGGGCTTGGCCGCGACGGTGGAGAACATGTTTCACTCGGTGCTCGCGCGCGCGATCGGGGCGGGGGGAAGTGACAAAAAGCGCAATTTGGATATCGGATTCCACGTCAGCGAATAAAGTTTAGATATTTTATCGCGAGTGCCGCGTCGGCGCCTCACAGGTCGTAGAAGCTCTCCTCTTCCGTCGTCATCCGCCGCCCGCTCTTCTTCCGACCCCCGCGCCTGCCCTCGTTGCTCGACGACGACGACGACGACCCGCCGACCCCTTCCGTCGCGCCCTCCTCGGTCATCTGAAGCTCCCGGTACTTGACCCTCCCTTTCTCGCCTGGTTCGCCCAACCCGCCCCCGCCCGACTCCGCCTTGGGTCGGAAACCCTTGGGAAGCTTCAGACTGGACCACCCGCGCTCGAGGGACGAGTGCGGGCCGGACGTCACCCTGCTCGCCGCGTACACCGCGCCGACGAGACCGACTGCACCCACCGCGACGGCCCCGGCGACCAACCGCGTCCTCTGCGAAAACACAGCCGCGTTCTTTTCGGCGGCGAATTCCGTCCCGACGTCGCCGCCTCTCGCCGCGGCCGACGCGCCGACGGCGCCGGTGCGCTTGACGCCGAAGCCGAGCTTATCGGCCTCGGCGTCAGCCTCGGCGCGGAGCTTGGCCTGTGTCTCAGCCTCGGTGAGCGACTTTTCCGCCGGTTCCTCTTTTTTCTCCTCTTTTTTCGCCTCCTCCTTCTCGCCCGCCTTCTCCTTCGCCGCCTCCTCGGGCTTGGTCCCGTTCCCCGCCGCCTCCTCGGGCTCGGTCACGTTCCCCGCCTCTCGTTCCCCGCCTCCCTTCTCATCCTTCGCCTTCATGTACGCCAGCATCGCCTCGTACGCGGCGGCGGCTTTCTCGGCTGCGCTCACTTCCTTCTCCGGTTCTTCGGCTTTGGGTTCGGCTTTGGTGGCGTTGTTGCCGTCGTCGCCGGCCGGTGCGACCGGTTTAACCTCCTCTTTGGTCGACGCCGCCGCAGCCGACGCCGCGGGTTTGGCGTTCTGCGCGGGCGCCGTGATGTTGTTCTGGGTCGCGGGCGCCGCCTTGGTTCCGGGTCTCGGGGGCCGAGGCGCGGGCGGCGTCGCCGGCTGCTCGGGCCACGGCGGCCACGGGGGCCGCGGCGCCGGCGGCGGCGACGGGGGCGGGGACCTCTTCGGCGCCGGTGGCCTCGGCGGGAAGGCGGCGTTCGTCGCGGAAGGCGTTTGTCGCCGGGTGTCGCCTGCCTGGTCATCGGGCGAGGACGCGATGGGGCTCGACGTCTCCCGCACCGCCCCGACCGCGCCGACATGTTCCTCCTTCCCATCCTCGTCCTGACGCACGGGACGCGAGCTTCCCGCGCGCTGCGTCGACTGCGACGCCGTCTTCTGGGCGACGTACACGGGCGGCGTCGTCTGCACCGGCGTGGGTTCCACGCGTGGCGGCGCGGCGGCTGCGGCGGCTGCGGGCTTTTGCTTTTGCGTCGTGTCCTCGCGATTGAGATCTTCTCCCGTCGGAAGCGCTTCGCCCTTGGCGAGCGCGACGTCGTACGGGTCCTGGGCGTCGTAGTCGAGGTTACCCGCGTGCGCGGGGTTACCCGGCGACGGCGTGTTCGATGCCGCCGCGGTTCGCGCCGCGGGCGTCGCCACCGGTGCGGGCTCGCGCTTCTTCACGGACGTTGAAGGTGCCGCGGGGCGCGTTATCGGTGAGGCGCGCGTCGTGGATGGTGTCGCGCCGGTACGTTCGCGCTGCTGCAGCAGCCGGCGGGGCATCGACCGTCCGCGGGTGGCATCGGCGGCGTCCGCGAGCGACGCGGTGAACGCGAGGATGAGCGCGAGGATGAGCGCGGTGGCGCGGCGGCTCCATCTCCTCATGGCTGGCGCGCCGATTGGTGGTGGAGCCGAGTCCAAGAGTTCCTCGAGACGCGCGCGATGGGTCCGACGGGTGCCGGCCGGCCGTCGTGGAATGGACGTGCCGACGCGCCTCGCCACACTCTCGGCCGCTCTCGATGAAGCGGCGACGAGCGTCGAAGGCGAACGCGCGCGTCGCTGTGAGCGGCGGGGCGCGCGTTCGGGGCCCTCGGCCGCGGCTTCGGCCGGACACTCGTGGGTCGGCTGCAATTCTTTTTCTCGGCCAAAGTTATGTTTTGGATCTCGCGAGCCCGTGTCACAGTCGCCCGAGGAGCGTCCGCCCTCAGGAGCCGCTGGACGGTCCGGGAACGGAGACGCGTTCACCATGGCGACCCGTCTCAGGTGAGCGCCCGCGCGACTTCTTCATCCCCCCGCACGCCGCCGTCGCCCCCCGCCTCGCCCCCCCCATTCAAGCGCCCGCTAGGGCACGTTCCCGACGCACGCACGCGCCGATAATCCTCCCCTCTCCTGACCCTCCCAAACCCCCACTCCGCTACCTACCACGACCCAGGGAGCTGATCAGGTCCGTCCGCGCGTGTAAGACCGCGGCGGAGGAACGCGCGCTCGTCGCCAAGGAATCCGCGTCCATCCGCGCGTCCCTCAAAGACGCGCAATCGCACTACTCGCACCGCAACGTCGCAAAACTGATGTACCTCCACATGCTGGGGTACCCCACGCACTGGGGACAGATGGAGTGCGTCACACTCATCGCACGCGCGTCGTTCCCGGAGAAACGCATCGGCTACCTCGGACTCATGGTCCTACTGGACGAGCGCCAAGAGGTGACCATGATGGTCACCAACACCATCAAGAACGATCTCGCGCATAGGTACGTTTATTTTAATTCTCGTATATATGAGCAATTAGACTGACATCACGTGTGTTTTGTTTACACAGAAACCATTTCATCGCGGGCCTCGCGCTGTGCGCCCTGGGGAACATATGTACCGCGGAGATGGCGCGTGACGTCGCCCCCGAGGTGGCCGCGTTGCTCCACAGCAAGAACAGCTACGTGCGCAAGAAAGCCGCGCTGTGCAGCGTCCGCATCGTCAAGAAAGTTCCAGATTTGGCGGATGAATTCGTCGACGGAGCCGGTGAATTGCTGTCGGACAGGCACCACGGCGTGCTCCTATGCGCGGTCACCCTGGCGCTGGAGCTGTGCGGTGTGGACGAAACGCACGTGGTGCACTTTCGGAAGCACGTGTCGGTGCTGGTGAAGATCTTGATGTCGCTGATCCGAGCCGGGTACTCCGCGGAGCACGACGTGGGCGGTGAGTTTCTTTTAATTCTCGTCGTATGGGCAATTAGAATGACGTCGTGTTTTGTGTACAGGCCACGCGGATCCGTTTCTCCAGGTGAAGCTGCTGCAGCTGCTCGCCAAGCTGGGCGCCGGGGACGCGGACGCGAGCGACGCCATGTCGGACGTCCTCGCCAACGTGGCGTCCAACACCGACGGCGCCAAAAACGCGGGTAACGCCATCCTCTACGAGGCGGTGAACGGTGAGTTTCTTTTAATTAGCGCGTATACGGCAATTAGAGAACTGACGACGTCTTGTCATGTGTACAGCGATCATCGGCGTGGAATCTGTCGGCGGGCTTCGCGTGCTGGCGGTGAACATCCTCGGCCGTTTCCTCGGTAACAAGGACAACAACATTCGATACGTCGCGCTGAACACGCTCGCCAAGGTGGTCGCGGTGGACACGCAGGCTGTGCAGCGGCACAGGCACACCATCGTCGAGTGCGTCAAGGACAGCGACGTCACCATTCGACGATCCGCGCTTCAGCTCGTGTACGCGCTGGTCAACGAGAACAACGTCGAGACTTTGGCCGTGGAGCTGCTGGATTACCTCGGCGTGGCGGATATCGAGTTCAAGGCGGACCTCACGCGGCGGATCTCGCAGCTCATCACCAAATTCGCGCCGAATCGCAGGTGGCACGTGGACACCGCGGTGGAGTTGTTGATGAAGGGCGGGTCGTACGTAGCCGAGGAGGAGGTTCGTTTCTTACTTTTATTTCTCCTTCTTGTGGGCAATTAGACTGACGTCCGTCGTGTTTTGTGTCCAGGCTCGCGATTTCGTGGTTTTAATCACAAACTCTCCGGAGCTTCAGGGGTACGCCGGCCGGGCGCTGTTCCGCGCGGCGTTCGATTTCGATCAGCAGTCCAACCACTTCCAGCTCTCCGCGGTCGCCGCGTGGGTCCTGGGCGAGTACGGCGACGTCGTCGTGGATCAGACCACGCGGCTGCAAGGCGAGGTCAACACCGTGGTTTCCGAGGAAGACGTCGTCAAGCTGCTCGAGTCCATCTTGGGTGATATCCACGCGCCGAGTGCGGTGAAGCAGACGGCGATCACGGCGTTGGCTAAGCTCGGGTGCCGGTTCAAGACGCAGACGAGGGCTGTGCGCGGGGCGATGGACAAAGCGGGGACGAGCGCTAACGTGGAATTGCAACAGCGAGCGTCTGAGTTTTGCAGGATATTCGACGCCGGCCCGGCGCTCGCGGCGCCGTTACTCGAGCGCCTCCCGCCGTTCGTGATGAAGTCGAAGGAGGCGCTGCACGGCGTGGCGGGGCGGGGGGTCCACACGGGGACGGCGCCCGCGGCGGCGGGCGCGGGCGGCGGCGCCGGGGACCTCCTCGGGGATCTCATGGGTATGGACGACCCCGCCCCGGGTGCCCCGTCGACGGGCAACTCGGCCGTAGACTTGCTCGGGGATCTGATGGCCGGGTACGACGCGACACCTTCATCGGCGGCGGCGGGCGGGTCGGTCGATCCGCTCGCGGACCTCATGGGAGGCTTGTCGACGCAGCCGGCGGTCGGTTCATCCGCCTCGGGCGATCCTTTCGCTGCGATGGGCTCATCAATTGGCGGCGCGGCGGCGCCATCGCCGGTGGACCCCCTCGGGGATCTCATGGGTATGGGCGCGCCGGCTCCCACGTCGGCACCCACTCCGGCGGCGTTCGCGGACCCTCTCAGTGACCTGATGGGCATGGGCGCCCCCGCGGCGCCGCCGCCCCCGATGAACGCGGCGGGCTCTTCGCCGGCGGCTACCACCCTAGTCGCGTTCTCCAAGGATGGCGTGGAGGTTTCGTTCGAGTGCACCAAGCCCGACGTCACGGACCATTCGTTGACGACCGTGGTGGCCACCACACGAAACCTGGGCGGGACTCCGATGACTGGGTACGTGTTGCAGTGCGCGGTTCCCAAGACGATGAGTTTGGCGATGAGAACGGCGTCGGGGGGTGAATTGCCCGTAGGGGGCGTCGTGACGCAGAGGCTGGACGTGACGAACTCGCAGCACGGGGAGAAGGCGCTGGCGATGCGGCTGAGGTTGGCGTGGAACGCGGGGGGCGGCGCGGTCGTGGAGCAGGCGACCGTCAACTTCCCGGCGGGGTTATGACGCACGCGAGCGGGGACGTCGATCAGATCAAAATCTTAAATTCATTAAATCGCGTCACTCGTCGAGGACGCTTTCATTGGAAAACGGAAATGCAAAAAGTAAAACAAAGACTGTGACTCGTATCATAGACTCTTATCGCAGTCTCTCACGCCGCGGCGAGGATCATCGCGGCGCCGGTCGCGGCGAGCAGGAACGATGTGGGCATTGAAGCGGCGCCGGACGTTGAGCACGTTGTCGTGAGCGCGGTTTTTTCTTTGGAAGCGGTGTTGCACAGGCTCAGCTCGCACGCATCTTCGTAGTCGTGGATAGCCTTCTCGACGGATGTGGGAAGATCGTCGTGGTCGCAGGTATCGTGCGCCATCAGGATCTTTTGGTACGCGTTTTTGCAGACGGTCTCCGTCTGGCATTTTGTCCCTGTGGCGCAGTTGTTTTCGGCGAGTTTGGTGACTGTGGCGTTGAGCTCGGACGCCTCGTCGCAGTGGGCTTCGGCGCAGTCGTCGATCGTGACGTCGTACTTGCGGTGGATCTTGCACTTGGTGTAAAAAGACTCGAACTCGTGAATCTCCGTTTCCACTTCTTCGGGAACTTCGTCGTGGTCGCAGTGATCGTGATGAGCCCTGATTACGTTGTAATTCTTCTCGCACGTCGCGGAGTGGGCCTTGGTCTTGCAGTCGGCGTTTGCCTCGAGGTAGGTCAGGGCTTTCGCCATGGCGGTCTTGTCGGTGCAGTCGAGGGGCCAGCCCTCGGAGGCGGCGAGGCAGGCGCACTCGGGGGCGGCGGCGTGGTCGTCGTGGTGATCGTGGCCGGCGTGATCTATTGCGGCGAGGAGAGATCTGAGAGATCTGACCCGCGTCCCGGACTCGGAGATGGACGCGCGGTGCGCGGCGGCGGGCTGGGAGGACATGAGGAGGAAGGCGGTGCCGATGGCGGCAACCTTGGAGATCCCGCAGATGCTGCAGCTGCAGGAGGGCATGATGAACGGTTTGTCGGTCGTAGGTGTAGAGGCTTGCGCGTGGGGGGGAATGGGGAGAAGAGGCGGCCAGGCTGTCAACGTCTCAAAAACCTAGACCTTTCAGAAATGCGCGTCACAGATATTTTACATTATCACGCGCGCTGACCCCTAATTCTTGGTCTATTCACGAAGTCATCTCCCAAAAGCGATTTATGACGTCTGTAGGCACTGATCGCGCCGCCAAAAATTGGTCGCCAAAGAAATCATCAGTTTCGCACAGATAATGCAAAAAACGCACTTTTGGGTTTATTTATTCAAGAGAAAAAAAAACAAGGAAAGAAGACGAGGAGAGGTCGAGAGCCCTCCCTCGACTCTCTCAATTCATCGGAACGGCCGGTCATCCGTTCAGTGGCGATGACCGTGGCCGTGGTGGTGGCCGTCGTGGTCGTCATCCTCGTCGCCCCCCCCGAGGTTCATGTCCTCCAGGCTCGGCCACCTCGGAAAAGGATCTTCGGCAGCCGACACGACCCCGCGCAGCCCGAGCTTCCACTCGTCCTGTCGCAGGCGTTCGTTCGGATCCGCCCGTAGCCTCGACGCCTCCACGCGCGTCACCAGACACCGATCCAGTCCGGCGACGATCGCGCCGCGGTTCATGCGAACGCCGATGAACACCAGCTCCTGCCGGCGGTCCATGAGTATCGGGTTGACTGTGAACAAAACACGCCGTTAGTCTCTCTAATTGCCCGTACGGAAATAAAAATAAACGTACCAAAGTCGCGTTCAAGCGCGTCCCGCTCGTCGCTCCCATCCTCCGGCCACATCTCCGCGGGTAACAAGCCCATCCACGGGCCGCCGCAGCCTAGTTGGAGCACCGCACCCGCGTGGCCCCACTCGCCGCACATATCGTCACGCCCCGCGATCCACACGAAGCCCTTGCTGCGGTACACCACGCCGTATAAATCGCGAGCAGTCGCGAGTTTGGCGTTCGTCTCCGCCTTGCGGTGCTCCAGTGGCATCGCCATGGCGTTCCCATGCCGTTCAATGTCGTCAGTATCGTCGTCAGTGTCACCCATGTCATCCATGTCGTCGTCCATGTCGAACACTTCCTCCTCGTCACCATCCTCGTCACCTTCGTCGAGGTCGAGGACGGCGGCGAATTCGTGCAGAAATGCGCGGAGCCGCGCGGGGTGAAACGGGGTCCGTGACTTGTACACAAAGTTGCATATGCCGTACTCTTTGGTCTGCACGACGCGTTGGTGTTTGCTCTGTAAGGTGCGGAGCCACCCCGCGGCGTTGGACGCGGCGTCCGGGTCATGCCTGTTTGTGCATAGGAGTTTGTTCAACGGCGCGTCGGCTCGGGTCGCGAGGATGATCTCGGCTCCCGGGTTGAGCTGCGTCAGCGCGGACTTGAGCGCGAGGACGTCGGCGCGTGACACGAGGTCGCACTTGTTGAGTACGATGAGGTCGGCGAACTCGATCTGCGAGACGAGGAGCTGCGCGACGCTCCGGTCGGCGTCGGAGTCGGCCGCCTCGCCGCCCGATTCCCGCGCGCCGAATCGTTCCAAGAGATCCGCGGGCGACGCGAGGTCGCCGTTGAACGCGGCGGCGTCGACGACGGTGACGCACGTGTCGAGGCGCGCGACTTGCTCTAACGTGGACGCGCCCCGTAGGGATTTGACCGCGGCGGCGAGCTCTCTGGCCTCGCGCGGGTCCAAGCTGGACGGGTCGTCGGACGCGCCTGTAAATAAAAAATAAAAATAAAAATAATAAAACACGTCGCACTAATTGCCCGTACGAAATAAAAATAAACTCACCCGTAACGTCGATGCCGAACGTCTCGGCAACCTGCGCGGGCTCCGAGACCCCGGAGGATTCCACGACGATGGCGTCGAACTTGCGTTGGGACGCGAGGTCCGCGATGGCCTTGACGAGGTCGGCGCGCAGCGTGCAGCACACGCACCCGTTCTGCAGCTCCACCAGCCCCGGTTCGTCGCGATCCAGCGCGCGGGTGTTGCGGACCAGGGCGCTGTCGATGTTGAGCGCCGCGACGTCGTTGACGACGACGGCGACGCGAAAGTGTCCGGCGTTCTCCACGATGCGCTTGAGCAGCGTGGTCTTACCGGCGCCGAGGAATCCGGAGAGGAGGGTCACGGGGATCGGGGTCTGCATGGTCATGTCGTGGCTCAAGGTGGTGGCGCGCAGAGGGTTTTGGGGAATCTACCAAACGCTGTGTCGATCGAGCCATCCGAGGAATCTGCCGAGGAACGTGTCGTTTCATGAAGTGCGCGTTCAGATGGACGGTCGAAAATGACTCAAGAATGTGGGTCTGTTTTACTCCAGCCAAAAAGCCAAATTTGGGGTAACGAAGAAAACTCGGGTCAACCCAAAGTCGAGAGCGTTAAGTTTTCGTGCGGTGAACCTGGGGAGGCCCCGCATTGCGACGAACCCGCAACGAACGCAGCGTCCGGGCCGCCGCCGCCGCGCGCGTTCATCGTCGACCGTACGTCACACATCGCGACCTCGACGAGCGCGCGTCCGTTCGATCGAACCGGACCAGAGGGCGCGTTCGGTTCCGAGAAATCGATTAACTTTTAATTCCCCCGGTCGAGTGACGGGAGGGAGTGGAGAGGCACACGCGTGGGATGGCGACGCGTTACGACCCGTCCATGGCTGGACCGGCCGATCGGGGACGACGCCAGTTCCCCGCCGGACCGTCGCAGATCGCCGGGCTCCCGGGAAACTTCGCCGTGCCGAGTGCGTGCCCATCATCCACCGCCTCGACCCGACCCGCTCCGCCACTTCCCGGATTCTCCCTCGGAAGCGCCGTACGAGAGTCGCGCGATGACTCGCGTGAACACCGCGCTGACGTCGTGTCTCCCGTCCCCTCTCTCACGCGCAGGACCTCCCGATAACATACCGCCGCCCCCCGGAGCCGGAGGCGGCGAACGACGACCGGAGCCGCCGAGCCTGCTCCTGACGGGCGAGGTGCCTCCGCCCCCCAGAAACATCCCCCCGCCCAGGGCGGCAGCGCCACCCATGCCCGGCCCGCCCCCGCCGGGCATGGGCATGGGACCGGGGCCGCAACTCGGTAGGTTCAACCCCGGAGGAGGATTCAAGCCCGACCTGGACGCGATGCGCCTGCCGCGCGTCGGCGCACCCCTTCGCGGGCCGGGAACACCGCCCCAAGGAGACGACGGCTTCGGTGTCGACGATTTTCCCCCATCGCGGCCATCGCAGCCGCCCTCGCGCGGCGGACCCGGACCCGGGCGCGGGCCCCGTCGATTGGGCACGCCGAACGACGTACGCGAGCTCGAGGACAGGCTCGTCGCCGCGGAATCCGCCGCCGCCGCACACGCCAGCAGGCTTCGCAACATGGAACGACGAATGGCAATCGCGGAGGCGGCGCGAAAAGAAGATTCGGGAGGCGCCAGGGGAGTCATCGAGGCGCTCGAGCAACGCGTCTCCAACCTGCAGATGGAGAACGCGCGCGCCGGTGGGCTGGTCATGGAGCTGAAGGGGCGGCTGGACGCGACGGAGAGCGACGTCAAGGAATCGAGGGCGCAGGCGATGCGAGTCGAGGCGGCGGCGCAGGTCGCCACCGTCGCTGCGCGCGACGCGTTTGACCAGATCCAGCAACGAATCGGAATCGAGCAGGGCTCCGACGCGCGAAGGCTCGACTTGCTATCCGCGGAGATTGCACGCATCACGCGCGACATCGCGGACACGCGCGGGG
>Ga0315315_10007245_pt1 | contig 10267 bp, 10 predicted proteins | sample M140m3416metaG_FD_203699 | JGI IMG/M metagenome (GOLD analysis project Ga0315315, IMG submission 203699) | Ammonia-oxidizing marine archaeal communities from Monterey Bay, California, United States - M1 40m 3416 | ecosystem: Environmental > Aquatic > Marine > Intertidal zone | place: USA... | reverse complement strand
TAGGAATATTCAATGGTAAAGATCTAAAAAAACAAACAGAAGATTTTTTAAATTTCCATTTTGGAAAAGCAGGGAAATATTATTATGAGGTAGCTAGAGGAGTTCATAACAGTCCTGTTAAACCACAACGTATTCCAAAATCTGTAGGTGTAGAAAGAACTTTTGAAAAAAATTTGAGTAGTGAACTTTTCTTGGTGGAGAAATTAGAAACCTTAGCAGACCAATTAGAAAAAAGACTTTTAAAAAACAAATTGTCCGGTAAAACCGTCACACTTAAAATTAAGTATAGCGATTTTAAACAGCAAACAAGAAGTAAAACGGGAAACTTATATTTATCAAATAAAGATTTAATATTAGAGCGAGTAAAAGATTTACTATATCAAGAAGAATTATCTAATTCAGTTCGATTGATTGGGATTTCATTGTCAAATCTTAACACCTTAAGGGTTGAAAACAAAACTAAATTACCAAAAAAAAATTCACAATTAAGCCTTCCTTTTTAGATAGTTGTTACGCGAAGGGTATTTACCATACCTTTGGATTTTATTGGCATTGCCGTCAAATTTATAACAAAATCATCTTTTTCTACATACCCTTTTTCTTCAGCAATGTCGTTTATTTCTTCAATAGTTTTATCAGTACTTTTAAAGTTGTCATAATAAAAAGTTTTCACTCCCCATAACAAACTTAACTGATTTAAAATCCTTTTATTAGAAGTAAAAACTAAGATATGTGATTGAGGTCGCCAGGCAGAAATTTGAAATGCAGTGTAGCCGCTATTTGTAAGAGTGCTTACCGCTTTAGCTGAAATATCGTTAGCTAAAAGTGCTGCATGATAGCAGATTGATTTTGTGATAAATCTTTTTGTTCGAATTTTAGGGGGACTTTGAGGGATATTTATTAATTCTGAATTTTCAACAGATATTAAAATATTATTCATTGTATTGATTACTTCTACTGGATATTTTCCTACAGAAGTCTCCCCTGAAAGCATCACGGCATCTGCACCATCCATTACAGAATTTGCAACATCATTTACTTCCGCCCTGGTAGGGGTTAAACTTTCAATCATGGTTTCCATCATTTGAGTTGCTATTATAATTGGGATTCGAGATTTTTTGGCTAAACGCACTAAACGTTTTTGAATTAAAGGTACTTCTTGCGCAGGAATCTCAACTCCAAGATCACCTCTTGCTACCATTAATCCGTCTGAATAAGCAATTATTTTGTCTATATTTTCAATTGCTTCTGGCTTTTCAATTTTAGCAATAATTGGAATTTTTATATCAATATGTTTTGCCATTAAATTTTTTAAATCAATGATGTCTTGACTAAAACGAACAAAAGAAAGAGCAATCCAGTCAATATCTTGAGTAAACATAAACTCAGCATCTTGAATATCCTTTTCAGTTAAAGCTGGAAGAGAAATATTTGTGTTAGGAAGGTTTACTCCTTTTTTTGATTTAAAATCTCCCCCTTGAATCACTTTAGCTTCAACCTCATTTTTTTTATTTGTGGAAATAACCTCGAAAATTAACTTTCCATCATCTAATAAAATTCTCTCTCCCTTTGAAACGTCTTTTGGAAAGTTTTTATAATTCATGTAAGCCTTTTTAGAATTTCCTATGAAAGATTTTTCAGTTGAGAACATTACACTATCTCCAGATTTTAAAAAAGAACCTTCTTTAATTTCACCAATTCTTAGTTTGGGGCCTTGTAAATCTCCCATAATAGCCGTGTTGGTATTAAGTTTTGCATCTACCTCCCTAATCATTTTTATGCGATCAGAAACATTATTATAATCAGCGTGAGAAAAGTTAACACGAAAAACATTGACTCCACCAAGTATCATTTTTTCGATAATATCTTCAGAGGAAGTAGCGGGGCCTAGTGTTGCTACAATTTTTGTTTTTTTTATAAAATCCATTAATCAAATATTAAATCCATTCGGGTTTTATTGTTTGGATAAACGTTGTATGCCGTCATTACCATTGAAAAATTATTTAATTGAATTTTAATGTTTTTTAGTATATCAAAATGAGTAGATTTTATAAAAAAATCAGCTTCTTTAAATTCAGAAATTAAATATACTTCATTTCTTTCTGGGAATTCAAATAAACTGTTGCTATTTGATTCGAAATTATAACTTTCATATATGAATTTATTTGATATTAATTGGCACCTTAATTCAGAATATATATCCTTCCACTCGAATAAATAAAAACTCCCTTTCTTTTTTTCAGCATTAAAATCTTTTTTGCGTTTTAATAGTATTTTATTTTGTTTATTAATGTAATAAGCAATTTGATACGCTTCTAATGTTGAATGAATTGCAATGAAATATTCATCTGGAATACCTTCTTCAATTTTAAGCTTATAAATTTTATTTGCCATTGGAAACATGAATTGGCTTTGGTGCAATTTTTAAAATTCGCGCTGCTATCTTAGCGGCTTTTTCTTCAGCTTTCTTTTTTGACTTAGCCTTTGATTTTGCTAATAATTCATCATCCAAAAGTATTTTAGCACAGTAATATGCCTTTGAATCTAAACCAAAATCATCTTGAATTATGAATTTTATTTCTTTCTTTTCTTTTTGCCCCCATTCAATTAAAAATGCTTTGTAACTCAACACGGAATTGTCTAAACTGGACATGTCAATAAATGGCTTGATGATTTCTTTAATGACATAACTTTTTGTTTTTTGGTATCCTATATCCACAAATATTGCACCAATTAGAGATTCTAGAAGATTACCATGTATATCATCACCAAAATTTTTATTGCTTTTAGATATTTGGGCTAACTCAAAAAGCCCCATTTCTTTACTAATTTGATTTAGTTTAGTTCGGCTAACAATTTTTGCACGCAATTTTGTTAAACTCCCTTCTTTAGCTTTTGGGTAATAAAAGTATAAATATTCTGCAACAATAGCTGTTAACAGAGCATCTCCAAGAAACTCTAATCGTTCAAAGTTTATGGCTTTACCATTGGAATCTTTTAAATTGAGAGAACTATGAGTAAATGCTTCTTCGTATATCTTTTTATTAAAAACTTTATAACCTAATTTTTGCTGGATTTGGACAAAAAAATTCCCGGATGTTGCCATTCGGGAATTAAATATGTATTTAAAAATATTCACACCATTAAATTAGTTTAATTTTTTAAACAACACACATGCGTTGTGTCCCCCAAAACCAAAAGTGTTAGATAAGGCAACATTAACAGTTCTTTTTTGAGCCTTTCCAAATGTGAAATTGATTTTTTGATCAATATTTTCATCTGGTGTTTTGTGGTTTATGGTTGGTGGAACAATCCCATGTTTAATTGCCATTATAGAAGCTATGGCTTCAATTGCTCCTGCAGCTCCTAAAAGATGGCCGGTCATAGATTTAGTTGAATTAATATTCATTTTATAAGTATGATTTTTAAATACTTTAACTATGGCATTTGATTCGGCTACATCACCAAGAGGAGTTGAAGTACCATGCATATTAATTGTGTCAACTTCCTCAGCATTAATTTTAGCATCTTTAAGACAATTTTCCATCACCTTTATAGCTCCTAGACCTTCGGGATGAGGTGCTGTCATGTGATGTGCATCGGCAGAAAGTCCACCTCCTGCCAATTCAGCGTAAATGGTTGCACCTCTTTTTACAGCATGTTCGTAGGACTCCAAAATCAGGGCTCCTGCTCCTTCTCCCAAAACAAAACCATCACGGTCTTTATCAAATGGGCGTGAGGCAGATTTAGGGTCATTATTTCTTTTTGAAAGAGCATGCATCGCATTAAATCCACCAATCCCTGCTTTGGTAACAGCAGCCTCAGATCCACCAGTAACAATGATATCTGAATAACCCAATCGAATATAATTTAGCGCATCAATCATTGCGTTTGATGCCGAAGCACATGCAGAAACGGTAGCAAAGTTAGGCCCTCTAAATCCATATTTTATAGAAATTAAACCTGGAGCTATATCCGCTATCATCTTAGGGATAAAGAATGGATTAAATCTAGGATTTTCGTTGCCTGTTGAAAAGTTGAGTACTTCATTTTGAAAGGTTTCTAAACCTCCAATACCAGCGCCCCAAATAACACCAACGCGATCTTTATCAATTTTATCCAATGAAATTTGAGCGTCTTCTATAGCTTCTGCAACAGAAACTAATGCGTATTGCGCAAAACGATCATACTTTCTAGATTCCTTTCTATCGAAATGATCTAATGGATCAAATTTTTTAAGTTCACAAGCGAATTGTGTTTTAAATAAAGAGGGATCAAAGTAGGAAATACGATCAGCACCACTTTTTCCAGATAATAAACCCTCCCAATATGCTGGGAGGGTATTTCCAATTGGCGTAAGGGCACCCAATCCGGTAACTACTACACGTCTTGGTTTCATTAACTTTTTTAGTCTATTTGTTCAATGAATTTTATTGCTTGACCAACAGTTGCAATATTTTCGGCCTGATCGTCTGGAATTTGAATATCAAATTCTTTTTCGAACTCCATTATCAATTCGACCGTATCTAGTGAGTCTGCACCCAAGTCATTAGTAAAACTTGCTTCATCTACAACTTCATTTTCGTCTACACCTAATTTATCAACTATAATGGCTTTTACTCTTGATGAAATATCTGACATAATAAATCTTTGTTTAAGTTTAAAGTGTCAACAAAAATATAAAACTTTAAAGGAATTAGACTGATTAGGATTGAATATTAACCTTAATTTTGAAATGTATTTATAGGAATGCCTATCTAAACTTAGGAAATCACTATGATTTTTTATCACAAATGACAAAAAGAATTATATTATTAGCATCTGGGAATGGTTCTAACGTTGAGAATATATGTCGCTTTTTTGAAAAAGATCAAAAAATTTTTGTTGTGGGTGTTTACACAAATAACCCAAAAGCAAAAGTTATTGAGAGAGTTTTTCGTTTTGGCATAAAAACTAGGGTGTTTGATAAAAAAGCTTTTACAAATGGGGAATTGGTTAGTATAATTAAAAAACAAAAACCTGATCTAATAGTTTTAGCAGGATTTTTATGGAAAATTGGATCTGATTGGCTGAATGAATTTCCATATAAGATAATTAATATACATCCTGCCTTATTGCCTAAATATGGAGGTAAAGGGATGTATGGGAAACATGTACATAGGGCAGTAAAAAATAATAATGAAAAAGAAACGGGAATTACTATTCATTATGTAAATAAATCATATGATGAGGGAGCAATAATTTTCCAATCAAGAGTTAAAATCAAAAATGAAGATTCAATAGAAACGATAGCTTTAAAAGTACATGAACTTGAGTATGCCAATTTCCCTAAAGTTATTCATCGGTTATTAAATAAGGACAACTAGTGAAAGCCAAGTCGGTATATCTATACACTGATGGATCATCTCTTGGAAATCCAGGACCAGGAGGCTATGGGATTATTTTGGAATGGGTAGGGATGTCCTATGTAAAAGAATTTTCAGCTGGATTTTCCCGAACTACAAATAATCGTATGGAGTTATTGGCTGTAATTAAAGGACTTGAATTACTTAAAAACCCAGAGATGGAGGTAGTAGTTTATTCGGATTCTAAATATGTCGTCGATGCCGTGGAAAAAAAATGGTTGTTTGATTGGGAGAAAAAACATTTTAAGGGAAAAAAGAACGTTGATCTTTGGGAAAGATTTTTAAAAGTTTACAGAAAACATAAGATTTATTTCCAATGGATTAAGGGTCATAATAAACATCCTCAAAATGAGCGCTGTGATGAATTAGCAGTTAAGGCAGCGAAAGGGAAAAATTTATCGCAAGATCAAGTTTTTGAACAAACAGAAAATAATGAATCTTAACATAAAAAATATTTAAAGTCTTTTGTAAATGTTTTTATTAAAACACCAATAAGGAACTAGAGTTTTTTATTTTTGTAATATGAATAACAAACTTCTTGTTGTTGGAACCATGGCATATGATTCTATTGAATCTCCTTTTGGTAAAACAGGAAAAATTTTAGGTGGATGTGCAACCTACATTGGCCTGGCAGCTTCACAATTTAAAACCTCTTGTAGTTTAGTTTCAGTTGTGGGAGATGATTTTAAAAAATCTTATATTGACTTACTAAAGTCCAAAGGGATTGATCTTTCTGGGGTTGAACTAATTTCCGGTGAAAAAACTTTTTTTTGGAAAGGAAAATATCATAACGATTTAAACTCAAGAACTACACTAGATACCCAGCTTAATGTTTTGACTAAATTCAAACCTAAGGTTCCAGATAATTTTAAAAATGCCAGTATTGTACTTCTCGGGAATTTAGACCCCAATTTACAAGGGGATGTTCTAGGTCAAACGAATAATCCTAAATTAGTCATAATGGACACTATGAATTTTTGGATTGATAGTTATCGAGATAAATTAGATGAGGTAATTTCGAAAGCAGATGTTTTTTCTTTAAACGATGAGGAGGCTCGTCAAATTACTTGTACTCATTCATTAGTTGAAGCTGCTCAAAAATTACATGCAATGGGACCTAGTTATGTTATAATAAAAAAGGGTGAACACGGAGCTTTGCTCTTTAATGGTAAAAAAATATTTTGTGCACCTGCTCTTCCACTTCAAGAAGTTTTTGACCCAACAGGTGCTGGTGATAGTTTCATTGGGGGCTTTGCCGGATATTTATCTCAATGCGGAAGAATTACATTTGAGGAGATGAAAACCGCTACTATAATGGGTTCTGCATTGGCCTCTTTTACAGTTCAAAAGTTCGGTACAGAATCATTAGAAAACTTAACACCTGAAAGATTTACTCAACGTATACAAGCTTTTATATCATTAACAAAATTTGAAATTGAATTAACATAATATTAGATTATTCTCATGAGCGACGCGATTAAGCACGAATGTGGAATTGCCCTTCTTCAGCTAAAAAAACCTTTATCATATTATTATGAAAAATATGGGAGTTCACTTTATGGAATAAATAAAATGTACTTGTTAATGGAGAAGCAGCATAATCGAGGCCAAGATGGAGCAGGATTTGCTAGTATTAAATATAATATGTCCCCAGGACACAGATACATTAGTCGTGTTCGCTCTGCGAAGTCACAGCCTATACAGCATATTTTCAAAACTATTAAAGATCGAATACAAAAACAGTTGGAAATATCCCCTAATTTACTTTCTCATCCTAATCAACTAAAACAAGAAGTTCCTTATATAGGTGAGCTAATGTTAGGTCATGTTCGCTATGGAACATTTGGGAAAAATAGTATTGAAAATGTTCATCCATTTTTAAGGCAAAATAATTGGATGCATCGAAATCTAATTGTTGCAGGGAATTTTAATCTAACCAATGTAAATGAGCTTTTTGACAACTTAGTAGATCTGGGACAACATCCCAAAGAACGTGCAGATACAGTAACAGTGATGGAAAAAATCGGCCATTTTTTAGATGATGCTGTGGCAAAAATATATAAGAACTTAAGACGGGAGGGTTACACCAAAGCTGAAGCTTCTCCACTTATTGCAGAGCGACTCAAGTTATCTAAAATTCTTAGGAAAGCATCTAAAAATTGGGATGGAGGATATGCTGTGGCCGGTTTATTAGGCCATGGAGACTCTTTTGTGCTTCGAGATCCTATAGGAATTCGTCCAGCATATTATTATTCTGACGACGAAGTTGTTGTTGTAGCTTCTGAAAGGCCCGCAATCCAAACTGTCTTCAATATTTCTTATGATAAGATAAAAGAACTTGAACCTGGGCATGCCTTAATAACAAAAAAAGCAGGAGAGACTGTTATTAAGAAAATTTTAGAGCCCCAGGAAAAAAAATCTTGTTCTTTTGAAAGAATTTATTTTTCACGGGGTGGTGACTTTGAAATTTACCAAGAGAGAAAAGATTTAGGTAGAGCTCTTTTTCCATTAGTAAACAAATCTATTAATGGTGACTTGGAAAATACTGTTTTTTCATTTATCCCTAACACAGCTGAAACATCTTTTTATGGTATGGTAGTGGCTGTCCAAGAATATGTTAAGAAAATTCTTACTGAGAAATTGAATAATTCAAAAGACTTGAATATAGAGGGAATCATTAAAATGCTTAATCTAAAACCTCGTATTGAAAAAATTGCAATTAAAGACGCAAAACTCAGAACATTTATTACTGATGATAATGACAGGGACGATCTTGTAGCTCATGTTTATGATATTACTTATGGAGTAGTTCGGAAAACGGATAATCTTGTAATTATTGATGATAGCATAGTAAGGGGTACAACTTTACAAAAAAGTATTTTACGCATGTTGGATAGGTTAGGGCCAAAAAAAATAATAATTGTATCTAGCGCTCCTCAGATTCGTTATCCAGATTGTTATGGAATAGATATGGCAAAATTGGAAGAGTTTATAGCTTTCCGAGCTGTATTAGCTCTCCATGATGACCGAGGTACAAAAGCCGAAATAATAGAGGAAGTTTACCAAAAATGTAAAATTAGTTTAGCAGACAAAATTCAAGCCCCTGAAAATCACGTAAAATTAATATACAATCCTTTTACAGACCAAGAGATATCAGATAAAATAGCTGAAATATTGAAGCTTGATAACATTAATGCAAAGGTTGAAGTAATATTTCAAACAGTTAAAGGTCTCCATAAAGCTTGCCCTAAAAATTTAGGAGATTGGTATTTCACAGGTAATTATCCCACTCCTGGAGGTTGTAGGGTGGTTAATCAAGCTTTTATAAATTTTGTAGAAAAAAATAATAAAAGAGCTTATTAATATTTCTATGTTAATTATTAAAAAAGGGGAAGTCAACTTCCCCTTTTACAAAAATTAAATTCCAGCTGAATATAAATCACTCACTTTAGACCAATTTATAACATTAAAAAAAGCATTGATATAATCCGGTCTCCTATTTTGATAATTTAGATAATAAGCATGTTCCCAAACGTCAATTCCTAAGATAGGTGTTCCACCGCATCCAACTCCAGGCATTAAAGGGTTATCTTGATTAGCAGTTGCGCAAAGATCTAAATTGCCACCTTTTTGAACACATAGCCATGCCCATCCTGAGCCAAATTGAGATGCTGCTGATTTAGAAAATGCAGTTTTAAACCCCTCAAATGATTCAAATGCATTATCAATTGCGTTCGCTAAATCGCCTAAAGGAGTTCCACCACCATCAGGAGACATTATTTCCCAAAATAAACGATGATTGTAAAAACCTCCTCCATTATTGCGAACAGCATTATTCTCCATATCTAATCCTGATAGGATTTCTTCTATGGAAAGGTTCTCAATTGTGGTGTCTGCAATAGCATTGTTTAGATTAGTAGTATATCCATTATGATGCTTACTATGATGAATTTCCATCGTACGAGCGTCAATATTTGGTTCCAATGCATCATATGCATAGGATAAGGAAGGTAGTTCAAAAGCCATAATTATATTTTTAAGTTTACACAAAATTAAAATTTCTTTTGTCATTAGGAGACTAAGTTTTCAAAAGCCTTACTTTTAGTAAGCTATTTTAACATTTTGAATAAATCTAATTTTCAAATAATTAATGCTTCAGCAGGGTCTGGGAAAACTCATACCCTAGTATTAGAATATCTAAAAATTTTATTTAAGAATGATTCTTCAATCTCATTCCGTCATTTGTTAGCGTTAACATTTACTAACAAGGCAGTTAATGAGATGAAATCAAGAATACTTAAGATATTAAATTCTCTTTCTAACCCACCCTCTTTTGAGATGCATGTTGTAACTAATTTATGTGAATCCCTTAACGTCACTGAAAAAGAGCTTTCAATCAGAGCTAGTCACATATTAAAGAAGATTATTTTGGAATATGGAAGCTTTGATATAATTACCTTGGATAAGTTTACACACAGGTTAGTACGAACTTATGCAATGGAATTTAAACTCCCTTATAGTTTTGAAGTTGTTTTAGACCCTGAGGATTTATTAAATGAAACCGTAGATTCTATAATTGAAGAGGTAGGAACAGTTAAAATACTTTCTAAATTATTATTAGAATTTAGTTTAAATAAAGTGTTAAATGATAAAGATTGGGATATTCAAAAGGATTTACATGATTTTATTCGATTGTTGTTAAATGAAAATGACCTCAATCCAATCACGGATATTAAAAATAAATCCTTAGAAAACTTGCAAGCAGAAAGCAAGCTTCTCTATAAAGCAAAGAAAGAATCAAAAAAAGCGGCTTCAAAATATGCAAAAGATGCTTTGGATTTCATAAATAAAAAAGGGATAAA
>Ga0315315_10007242_pt1 | contig 10269 bp, 10 predicted proteins | sample M140m3416metaG_FD_203699 | JGI IMG/M metagenome (GOLD analysis project Ga0315315, IMG submission 203699) | Ammonia-oxidizing marine archaeal communities from Monterey Bay, California, United States - M1 40m 3416 | ecosystem: Environmental > Aquatic > Marine > Intertidal zone | place: USA... | reverse complement strand
CAAAATCAAGGATAGTTGAAATTCAAAGAAATTTGCAAACAATAAAAGTTGGCATAATAGATTTACCAGCTTTTTATATAGACTTCAAAGCATGGCGAAACAGAGATCCTAATTATAGAAGCAGCTCAAAAGATGTTGAAAGCATACTAAGAACATTTACTGATCAAAGAGTTGACGCTGTATTAATTGACCTCCGAGGTAATTCTGGTGGCTCTCTCTTTGAGGCAAATAAATTAACTGGATTATTTGTTTCCTCTGGAGCAACACTGCAAGTCAAAGAGAGCAATGGCAGCGTAAGACCCTGGGGAGATTCTCGAGCTAAGCAAATTTGGAAAAAACCAATGGCAGTTATGGTGGATAGATATTCTGCATCTGCATCAGAAATTTTTGCAGGAGCGATTCAAGATTATCAAAGGGGAATAATCATTGGGCAAAAAACATTTGGTAAAGGGACTGTTCAAAAATTAGATAATTTGAGCTCTGGACAAATCAAAATCACTGAATCAAAGTTTTATAGAATTACTGGAGCTGGAATGCAAAGCAAAGGCATACATCCCGATATTACATTACCTAGCACATGGGATATTGAAGAGATTGGGGAAAGTTCATATGATAGGGCTCTTCCATGGGATGAAATTAAACCAGTACGTTTCAAGAAATTTTCTATGGTGCCAACTTTGATTTCCAAATTAAATGATGAGCATTTAACAAGAGTAGACCAAAATCCTAACTTACAATACATCCTTGATATAAGAAAAAGATATGAGAGCCAAAAAAATAAGGAGATGATCTCTTTGAACTTGACTAATAGAAGAATTGAAAAAGAAGAAAGACAGTTATGGGCTTTAGATATAGAGAACAAAAGACGCGCTTCTCTTAATTTAGAAACTTTTAATTCTTTCAAGGCTATGCAGGATTATAATGATGCAAAGGAAGATGAAGACACTGAAAAAGATCTAGAGATAGACGTTGATAATGACTATCTCCTAAATGAAGGCATGCAAATACTTTCAGACTATACAATATTTTATCAAAATATATTCCTATCTAAAGCTGCATAAAATATGAAAATTGTATCTTTTAATATAAATAGCATAAGGGCTCGCCCTCACCAACTTATTCATCTTAGAGATACCATCGATCCCGATGTAATTGGAATACAAGAAACTAAAGTAAATGATCCTGAGTTTCCAATTGATGAGATTAAAGAAATTGGATATCACCCAGAATTTTGGGGACAAAAAGGTCACTATGGGGTGGCAATTCTAAGCAAAAAAAAGCCTGAGAATGTTCAAAAAGGCTTTGTAGGTGATTCAGAGGATGACCAAAAAAGATTTATACAGGCCACTTTTAAATGGAAAAGAAAAAAAATTACCATTATGAATGGGTATTTCCCTCAAGGAGAAAATAGGTCTCATGAAACCAAATTTCCTAAAAAGATTAAATTTTATAATGATCTTAAAAAGCACATAAAAAAACTTAAGAAAGAAGAAGAAAATCTTATAGTTATGGGAGATTTTAATGTTGCTCCAACAGATCTAGATATTGGAATTGGTGATCAAAATGTAAAAAGGTGGCTGCGTGATGGCAAAACTGCATTCCTGCCAGAGGAAATTGAAATGTGGAACATGATCAAAAATTTAGGGTTTATAGACTCATGGAGAAAACAAAATCCATTCGAGGGTGAAATATACTCTTGGTTTGATTACCGCTCAAGAATGTTTGATGATAATCCAAAAAGAGGTTTAAGGATTGACCACATACTAATTTCAGAAAATTTAGAGCCTGAAATGCTGAAGACTGGAATAGATTATGCTGCTAGAGCAATGGAAAAACCATCAGATCACTGTCCAATATGGTTAGAATTAAAATAAAGTATTTTAAGAAATTTAATTTTTTCTTTTAGATTGAAAAAATTCTCTAAGTAGAGCTACGGATTGCTCTTGCAAATACCCTCCACTAAAAAGCACTTTATGATTAAGGTGATCTCTAACTAGAAATTGATCAATTGACTCAATTGCGCCTGTCTTTGGTTCAGTTGCGCCAAAATATAAAGAAGAAAGCCTGGCATCTGCAATTGCTTTAGCGCACATGTGACAGGGCTCTAATGTTACAAAGATGCTGCAGTCCCTTAATCTATAATTTTGTATATTTTTGCTTGCATCATTTATTGCATTTATCTCTGCATGAGAAGCAACTGAGTTATTTGCTATTACTTGATTAAAGCCTGTGCCTATGATCTGATCATTTTTTGTAACTACTGCACCAACTGGGACTTCGTCATTTTGTAATGCTAACTCTGCCATGCGCAAGGCTTCTGACATAAAGTAATCTATTTTTAGATCTTGCATTGTGAGTTATGAAAAGTTTTCAGCGAATCTAGATAAATGTAGCCCAAGTATCAAGCGGCCTTCTTTTTGATACAAGAGAATTGATTGTTGCCTCGGTATCTTTGTAACCGATGCTCATTCCGCAAAATAAGATATCTTCATCTCCTGCTCTGACAAATTGTGAGACACTCTCATGTTTCATTGACCAAGCCTCCTGCGCGCAAGTATCTAGGCCTGCTTCCTTTGCCAGCAACATAAAGGTTTGGAGAAACATACCTAAATCAGACCATTGAGGAGGACCCATTTGACGATCTACAAAGCAAAAAAAAGCACAAGGAGCGCCAAAAAACTCAAAATTTTTCATCACCTGAGAAACTCTTGCATTTTTATCATCACGCCCAATTCCCAGCAATGCATACATCTCCTCCCCTAGTTCAAACCTTGAGGTTCTATATGGTTCTTTTAGCTTTGATGGATAAATATCATATGCCGATGTTTCAGGTTCTGACCATTTATTCTGAAATGCTAAAAATTCCTTCATAGAATCATTATTTATAATAAATATTTTCCAGGGCTGTAAATTTCCTCCACTTGGTGAGCGAGAAGATTTAACTAATAATTCTTTGATTAGATCATTTTCCACTGGGGAATCAGTAAAAGCTCTTATTGAGCTTCTCGAGAGAACTGCATCGCTAACATTCATAATTTTTTAAAATATTCAATTCATATTATTTGAGTAAATATACTATACTGCATCTGATAAAATTTTTATATTTTGAGAGTAAGTAATGAAGATAACAGTTGTTGGAATGGGTTATGTAGGACTTTCAAATGCAGTAATGCTAGCAACCAAGAATGAGGTATCACTACTAGAGATCGATCAGGAGAAGGTATCAAAGCTGAATAATTTTCAGTCGCCAATTCAGGACTCACTTATTGAAACATACCTGAAAGAAGAAGACTTAAGCCTTTCAGCAACATCTGATCATAATGCAGCATATAAAGATGCCTCAATTATAATTATTTGCACTCCAACAAACTTCATTAATTCAAAGATAGGCTTTGACACTTCTTCCATAGAGATGGTTTCCTCTCAAATTCATGAGTCCGGTTTTAATGGCTTGATTATTATTAAATCTACAGTTCCTATAGGCTTCACTGAGTCCTTAGATAAGAGTTTTCCGGATTTAAATTTTGCTTTTTTCCCTGAATTTCTTCGCGAAGGTTCAGCCCTAGAGGATAGCTTGAATCCGTCAAGGATTATTTGCGGTTCATACAAGGCCGAGGCAAAAGAGTTTCTTGCTATCTTGGTAGATTCAGCACGAAAGAAACATATCGAAACTCTAGTAGTATCAAGCTCTGAGGCAGAGGCAATTAAATTATTCTCTAATACATTTTTAGCAATGAGGGTATCATTTTTTAATGAACTAGATTCTTATGCTATAGCCAAAAATCTAAACTCAGAAAATATTATTTCAGGCATCTCAATGGATGAAAGAATCGGTAATTATTATAATAATCCATCATTTGGCTATGGGGGATACTGCCTCCCAAAAGACACAAAGCAACTTGAAGCAGATTTTGAAGATATTCCGCAGGAGCTTATCAAGGCTACTGTAGCATCTAACAAAAAAAGAAAATTATTTTTAACTGAACAAATTTTAAAGGAAAGCTCAGGAAGTATTGGTATATATAGGCTGGCCATGAAGGCAGGTTCAGATAATTGGAGGGAATCAGCTTTGATTGATGTTATTGAAAAGATAAATAAAGATAGGGAGGTATTAATTTATGAGCCTTTATTTGAAGAAAACTTTTTTATGGGTATGAAAGTAATAAATGATTTTCAGAAATTTGTTGAGGCTTCAGAATTAATTCTAGCTAATAGGCTTGATGAGAAAATCACACCATGGAAAAATAAAGTTTATACACGAGATATTTTCCAAAATAACTAATTTTCAATTACAAGAATAGATTTCCTTAATACAATTGATAAGAGCATTGATAATATTGCATTCACACATTACCTGTGAAGCAAATTGTGTATAATTTATTTTTTAGTCAATGGGTTATGGAATTTTTAACTACGGAATACTCAGTATAATTTTAACTGGTAAAAAAATCTTAAATGGTGAATTAAATGAACGAACTGGCAATTTTGGGTGGTGAGAAAACAATAAACTACCAGTTTAAAAAATATAATTCAATTGGTCAGCAAGAGATAGATGCTGCTGCCGAAGTTTTAAAAAGTGGAGTTTTATCACAGTATCTAGGCTCTTGGTCTAAAGATTTTTATGGCGGTCCGAAGGTGCAAGAATTCGAAAGAATGGCGGAAAGCTATTTTGGAGTTAAGCATGCTGTAACTGTAAACTCATGGACGTCAGGTTTAGTTGCTGCAATTGGTGCTATTGGAATTGAGCCTGGAGATGAGGTGATAGTCTCGCCCTGGACAATGAGCGCAAGTGCAACATCAATACTCCATTGGAATGCTATTCCTGTTTTTGCAGATATTTCACTGGAGACATATAACCTTGATCCAAAGTCTGTGGAAATGAATATAACCGAGCATACAAAAGCAATTATGGTAATTGATATTTTTGGTCAGTCCGCAGACATGGATGAGATAATGAATATTGCAAAAAAAAATAACTTAAAGGTTATTTCTGATACTGCTCAAGCACCAGGCGCATTTTATAAAGATAAATATGCTGGAACCCTTGCAGATGTTGGGGGGTTTAGTCTAAATTATCATAAGCATATTCATACTGGAGAAGGGGGAATTCTGGTTACGAATGATGATGAGATAGCCCAAAAACTTCAATTGATTAGAAATCATGCTGAATGTGTTGTAGAAGGAATTGGGCAAGATAATGTAGCTAATATGCTGGGTCACAATTTTAGATTAGGAGAAATTGAGTCTGCAATAGGAATAGAGCAATTAAAAAAATTAAAAAGTTTGGTTCAATCACGTCAAAAATTAGCTGAAGCATTATCTATGGGATTATCTGGTCTGGATGGTTTAACAACACCGATGATTAGGCAAGATAGAACCCATGTATATTATGTTTATCCAATGCAACTAGACATCAAAAAACTTGGAGTTAGTAAGCAAAGAATAGCTGAGGCACTTTTAGCTGAAGGTGTAGAAGTAAGTACGCAATACCAAAATATACATTTACTTCCAATGTATCAAAAAAAGATAGCCTATGGCTCAAATGGATTTCCGTGGTCATCAGATATATGCAAAAGGGAAATTAACTACTCTAAGGGCATTTGTCCAAATGCTGAAAGGTTAAATGATGAGACTTACATTGGATATGGGTTGTGTGTTTATGATTTAAATATAGATGACATCAATTTAATAATTAAAGCTTTTCGGAAAGTTTGGATGAACCTTGATAGCTTATAAAAAATATTGAAAAAAATTAATATTTCAGGGGGAAAAGTTCATTTGTCTAATTTTAGAATGGAAGATATTTCCTCCGAATACATCCAATGGCTAACAGATCCTGATATTGTAAAATATAGCAATCAAAGATTTAAAGAGCATAGCTATGAAACTTGCCTGCAATACTTTGATTCGTTTAAAAATACAAATAATCTTTTTCTTAAAATCCAAGATATCAGTTCCCACGAAATGATTGGCACTATGACCTTATATGCTGACATTTTTCATGGAACAGCAGATATAGGCATATTAATTGGCAATAAAGCATATTGGGGGAAAGGAGTTGGATATGATGCCTGGATTAGCTTAGTTTCTTGGGCAGAGTCTTCGGGGGAATACAGAAAAATTTCTGCAGGTGCAAATGAGCATAACCATGGGATGGTTAAAATTTTTAAAAAGTCAGGAATGACTTTTGAGGGCATAAGAAAACAACATGAGCTAGTTAACAATATTCCTAGTGATGTTTTATATTATGGTAAATTCGTTAAAAACAATAAGTACGACAAAAAAATTAAATGAATTATTGCAAAGAGTGCCTTCAGCCTGACACAAGACCTAATACCAAATTTCTTCGGGGTAGTATTTGCCCTGCTTGTAATTACTTCAAAAAACTTCAGCATGTTGATTGGACAGAAAGAAATGAGATATTGCAAAAAATAATTTCAAAGCATAAAAAAAAATCTACATCTCGGTTTGATTGTATTATTGGCGTTAGTGGTGGCAAAGATAGTACCAGGCAGGCATTATTTATTCGAGATAAGTTAAAAATGAATCCTTTGCTAGTTTCACTTGGATACCCTCCTGAACAGGTGACACAAAGAGGTGTTGATAATCTATCTAATTTAATTGATCTAGGTTTTGATGTGGTGCTCTCCAATCCAGCCCCAAGACGCTGGCAATCCCTTATTAAAGAATCATTTCATGCATTTACAAATTGGGCTGTTTCTTCAGAGTTAGCTTTATTTAGCTCCGTGCCTCAAATCGCCATTCATTACGACATAGATCTAATTCTTTGGGGTGAGAATCCAGGCCTGCAATTAGGTGATCTAAAAACTCTTGGGAAGCATGGATATGATGGAAATAACCTTAGACATATGAACACATTGGCAGGAGGAATTCCTAACTGGATGCTGGATTTAGGTTATTCCAAAAAACAATTGCATTTATATTTTTATCCAACCTTAAAAGAATTCGAAGCCCACAAAATACAAATAATATATCTTGGTTGGTTTCTTGGAGATTGGTCTTTAACAAATAATGGCCTTTATTCAGTGGTAGAGGGTTTGAAAATTAGAGAAGACCATGTCAGCAATACTGGAGACTTAAGAGGAGTCACCTCTTTGGATGAGGATTGGGTTACTGTAAACCAAATGATTAAATATTATAAATATGGGTTTGGCAGAGTGACTGATTACTGTAATGAAGAAATTAGACATGGGAATATGGCAAGAGATAGAGGGATTGAATTGGTAGAAAAATATGATGATGCTTGTAGCGATGAATACATTGATAGTTTTTGTGAATATATCAATATCACTCCTGCAAAATTCTGGGCACAGGTTAGAGCTGCTGTAAATAAAGATCTTTTTGAGGTTAAAAAAGATGGGGTTATTGTCCCAAAATTTAAAGTAGGTCTTGGGTTATGAAAAACAAAAGAATATCAATATTAGATTATGGTTTTGGAAATTTAACTTCTCTGCAGGGGTGCCTAAATAGGCTCGGATATTCTGTAAATATTTCAGATAAAAAATCAGTATTGCGCAAAGGTGAAATTTTATTTTTACCTGGTGTGGGTTCATTTGATGCAGGGATTAAAGCAATGCATAAACTTGATTTAGTTAATTTTATTAGCGATTTTAAAGATTCAGGGAAAACAGTTGTTGGTATTTGTCTTGGAATGCAGCTGCTATTTTCGTCTTCTGATGAGGGTGAATCTATTGCAGGACTTGGATTCTTGCCAGGAAAAATTAAAAAGGTCCAGAGTATTCCAACTCATATAGGTTGGAATAAAATAAATGTAGTTAAAAAAAGAACGATTTTTAAAAAATTTCATGATCAACATTTTTATTTTAATCATGGTTACTATTATTCAGGTAAATCCGCTATCACACATTGTGCAGCTAATATTGGAAAGAAGGATATCCCGTCTATTGTAAAAAAATCGAATGTAATTGGAATGCAATTTCATCCTGAAAAAAGTCAACGCAATGGTGAAAGCTTGCTAAAGACCATAGTAGAGAAATTTAACCATGCTTAAAAAAAGAGTAATTGGCTCTATAATTGTCAAAAATGGTTGGGCGGTTCAATCGATGGGCTATAAATCCTATCTCCCACTCGGAAGGCCTGAAATCCTTGCTGAAAATTTGGATAGATGGGGGGCAGATGAAATAATCATTCAATGCATTGATAGAACTAAGGAAAATTTAGGACCGGATTTTGATACTTTAAAACGTATAGCCTCAAAAGGTATCACAACTCCACTAATTTATGCTGGTGGAATTTCAAGTTGCATGGATTGCATCGAAGTAATTAAATCAGGAGCAGATAGGATTGCAGTAGATGAAATGCTTCGTACCGCGCCACGCGATCTCAAGAAAGCAGCTTCTATCCTTGGTTCTCAGGCTGTGGTAGGTTGTTTGCCAATTGGAATTAATGGTAAAAATATTATGAGATTAAACTATCTTTCTGGTGAATTGATTGATTTGGATAAAGCATATCTTAATTCAATATATCAATCTTGTATTTCAGAATTATTGCTAATTGATTTTAAAAATGAAGGTAGAATTCAAGGATCCAATTTAAAAGCTCTTGATTTATTCCCAACAGATTCTTCAAAAATGCCGTTATTATATTTTGGTGGAATTAATAGCCATGCTAAAGCTAAAAAAGCTCTCAATAAGAAGAATGTTGCAGGGATTGTTATAGGAAATTATCTTTCCTATAAAGAGAACAGCATTGGAAATTTTAAACAAAGTTTAACCAATTCGAATATTAGATCTCATATTTTTCAAGGCGCCAAATAAAATGCTGAAAAATCAAACGCAACAATGCTCGAGATGTCTTTATACATCAAACCACCCTCTTGGAATAACGTTCAATGAAAAAGGTCTCTGCTCAGGCTGTCAAGTTCATGAGGAGAAAGATAGTCTGGACTGGAGATACCGGGAAGAACTCCTAAAAAAAATCCTTAAGCCCTATAAGAGTAAACAGAGAAATTATGACTGTGTCATTCCTGTAACCGGAGGTAATGATTCTCATTATATTGTACATCTTGCAAAGAATATTTTAGGCATGGAGCCACTTTTAGTTAGCTATAACAAATATTTTAATACTCCCTTAGGAATTCGAAACCTATCAAATCTTCGAATTAAGTTTGACTGTGATCTCATAACCCAGAATATTAATATAGAATCAATCAAAAAAATTACTAAGCATACCTTGATTCAATATGGGTCTATATACTGGCACTGCTTGGCCGGCCACACAGTATTTCCCGTGCAGATTGCAGAAAAATATAAAATCCCATTAATTTTATGGGGTGCTCACCAAGGGTTAGAACAAGTAGGCATGTTTTCTCATCAACATGAGGTTGAGATGACTAGAAGATATAGAAAAGATCACGATCTATTTGGTGTGGAAGCTCAAGATTTAATAACAGAATTTAATTTATTAGAGGAAGAAGATATCTGGCAATTTCTTTACCCTAGCGATGAGAAGATAAATGAAATAGGCATTAGAGGAATTTATCTTGGTAATTATTTTCGGTGGGACCCCAAATCACAACATGAAAAAATGATTGACTTATACAACTATAAATCTTGCTCGTTTCCAAGAACCTTTGATACTTATGATCATGTTGATTGCTTTAATTTTATGGATTTACATGATGAGATTAAACTAATCAAAAATGGGTATTCCAAGGTAACTGATCATGCCTCAAGAGAAATAAGGTTCGGCAGATTAACAAAAAAATCAGGAGCCTTGCTGATCAAAAAATATGAAAATCAGCCTCTGCGATACTTAGATTTATTTTGTAATTGGCTAGGAATTGATGAGAAAGGCTTGAATTTTATTTTGAACCAGCATCGAAATAAAAGATTCTGGCATGAGTATGAACCGAACAAGTACCAGAGAAAGAAAGATTCTTTGCTTCAACATAAAGATATGTCATCAGCAACAAAGCAAAAGATTAAATTTACTAAAAATACAGAATTACTAATGGATCAACCTAGAAAATATATCACAGTTGGCAAGGGATTTCCCTTATGAGTGAGTCTAGGAAACACAAACCTCAAAAGAATTAAACTTTAGATGGTCTAGCTCAGCACTTCCCAAGACACTGGCTGCCCTCGATTTACATCCTCTTTAATGCTAGAACCAATTACAGCATCGTAAAATTTTGGCTTTAGACCAAAGCCTGGCCTAATTCTTCTTATATCTTCCTTTGTTAGAACATGTCCAGCTTTTAGATCTTTGATAAAATACAATGATCTT
>Ga0315315_10007241_pt1 | contig 10269 bp, 9 predicted proteins | sample M140m3416metaG_FD_203699 | JGI IMG/M metagenome (GOLD analysis project Ga0315315, IMG submission 203699) | Ammonia-oxidizing marine archaeal communities from Monterey Bay, California, United States - M1 40m 3416 | ecosystem: Environmental > Aquatic > Marine > Intertidal zone | place: USA... | reverse complement strand
GGATCGTTGGAAATCGTTTCGTGGGCGTCTCGACCCATTCAATACAACAGGCTCGCGATGCGGTGAAAGATGGAGCAGACTACATCGGATGCGGACCGGTCTTTTCAAGTAAGACCAAGTGCTTCACCGAATTTGTGGGAACTGAATTTTTAGCTCAGGTGGCTGACGAAATTCAGATTCCTACATTTGCGATTGGTGGCATCGACCTGACAAATGTTGATCAGGTTGTTCGCAGCGGAATGCATCGCATAGCAGTCACTGGAGCGATTCGTGATAGCGATGATCCCGTTGGAGTCGCTCAGCAGTTGAAGTCGGTGTTGAATGCTGCTGTTGCGGCGGCTGGTAAACCGGAAAATCCTCGATGAAAAAGAGAAGTTGGAGTTCAACGGTCATGAATAGCACAACACATGATGCGCACACTGTTGGGCAGATTTCTAGTGTGTGGCGTTTCACTGTGTGGCGATCGACTATTGACTACCGAAAACTGTCGAGTCGCTTCAGGTTCTGTTGCTTTGTAATAGTGATGATGTTCTGCCACTCAGGTTGTTCGGTTGCTGAGGGTCCACCCCAAGACCATCAGCAACAAGACCGTCAGCGAAACAGCAAGGATGAAAAGGTCACTCAACAGAATGGTGGCAATCCGGTGTACCTTGCGGATAGAAGTGTTACTGAAAGCAGTGGATTGGCGATTTCTTTGCGCCGCGAAGGGTACTTTTGGACTCACAACGATTCAGGAGATGGGGCGTCCTTGTATGCCTATGACAAAACTGGTCGCCGTACAGCCAAGGTAAAGCTTAAGGATGTGAGTTCAAATGATTGGGAGGATTGTTGTACCTTCTCAAGCGATGGCAAAGCTCGATTGCTGGTCGCAGATTGTGGAGATAATGACCGGCAACGATCCAAAATACACTTGTTCTTACTGGATGAACCTGACCCACTTGAGTCAGATACAGTGAAGAAGGTCAGTCGCATCACCGTACGCTATCCCGATGGGGCTCGCGATTGCGAGGCAGTCGCTGTCGATAGCGTAAGAAAGCAGATTGTGCTGCTGACCAAGAGTTTTCTTCCGCAGTCAGGCGTTTACGTTGTTCCGTTGCCAGGTCGAACAAAAAAGGAGTTCGATGTAACCGTTACGGCGACCAAAATTGCCACACTTGTCTTGCCCTTGGTAACAGCAGCAGATTTTGATGCGTCCACTGGAGATTTGTGGGTGACCAATTACCTCCAGGCTTTTTGTTTTCGTGCTTCACAGCGAAGGCAACCGCTTGCACAACAATTCAAGCAGCTTCCAGATGCATTTGACTTGCCCAAGTGGCGGCAGGTGGAGGCCTTGGCAGTGGACCAAGACCAGAACGTATGGATTACCAGCGAGGGGGCACCAACACCTCTTGGACGATTGGTCTTGGAACCGTCCGACAACCGTGGCAATTTCCCGACCAATCCAGCGAACGACGAGCAGAGGAATTAGAAGCATGACTTACGAAGTCGAGCAAAAATATCATCTACAGGATTTGGAGTCATTTGAGAAAGCACTGAAAGGGTGCGCCGCGGTTGAAGAAGCGATCGAGCAGCATGCAGACACGTATTACAACCATCCATGCCGCGATTTTGCTGCCACCAATGAAGCTTTTCGCATTCGCCGCATCGGTGATGTTCCCATGATCACCTACAAAGGGCCAAAGCTGCCGGGCACGGTCAAAGCGAGGCGTGAAATGGAGTGGCGTTTGGACCCGGGAGATCGTGACGGAACCCAGACAGCCGAGTTGTTGGAGCATCTGGGTTTTAAAGAAGTGGCAACGGTGAGAAAAACACGACGTCCCTTTGAAGCTCATGATGCCACCGGCCCATTTGGGGTAGTGATTGACGAGGTTCAGGGATTGGGATTCTTCGTTGAAGTGGAGGTCATGGTGGCAAAGGAGGACGATGTTGAGCAAGCTCGTGCAAAAATTGAGACGATTGCTGGGCAGTTGGGATTGCAACAGCCAGAGTCGCGTAGCTATTTACGGATGGTTTTGGAAGAAAACCTGCCGAACTGATTGATTTCGGTATGCTGCTGTGCTTATGCTCGTGCAATTCTTATAGCAGCCTGATACATCCTATCCCCCCCCCGGAGAATCAAACTATGAAAAGCTTCATGACGTTTTTGGCTATTTGTATCGTCGCTGGGGCGACGGTCGTTGCTGGTGATGCAGATCTGAAAAACGTGCAGTGTGTTGTAGCTAATAAGCCAGCATCTGCAGGTAAAGCGGCAGATTACAAAGATGCCAAGGTCTACTTTTGCTGTGGTGGTTGCGCTGGCAAGTTTGCAGCGAATACTAAGAAATTTGCAGAGCGTGCGAATCACCAACTGGTAGCGACAAAGCAATACACCCAAAAAGGCTGCCCTTTCAGCGGTGGCGCAGTGAAAGCTGGGAAAACGGTCAACATTGCAGGCACAGAAGTTGGTTTTTGCTGCGACGGTTGCAAAAACAAAGTGGCCTCGGCAAAGGATGATGAGGCTCGAATGAAGCTCGTTTTTTCCGATAAAGCATTCGGAAAAGGCTTCCAGAAAAATGCCAAGAAGGCCAGCAAGTGAGTTGATCAACGACGCTGTTAATATTTGTAGAGCCGGTAGATCCAGTGGGTCTGCCGGCTTTTTTATTTTTAATCATGGGCCGGTTTGATGGCAGAGGCGTGTGCGGTAGACCTCTGCAGGGGGATCTTGGGTAGCAAGTTTGTTCACTCTCTCGCGAAACCCGTATGCCACAAGCGTTGGGTGAATGATCGGTGGGTTATCGGGGCACTGCTAGATTCACCGCCTTTTAGGGCATAATTCGGCCTTCCTGTGCAGGCTGGGACTTCCTTCAACGCAATACTGACGTGACAATGGGTCTGCAGCCAATCTACTGACGCCAGCCGGTTTCAGTCCTGAGACCTGCAATTCTGCTCCTGAATTCACGCAACCAGGTAAACCGCTAAACCATGTACTTGCGACTAGCTCAAAGATTCCTGAAAGAAACTGACAAACGTTTGCTTTGGAAAGCGGCGTGGACTTTGGGTGCGCGGGGGCTGTGGAGTGTTCACCGACACAAGCGCCGCTTGAAGAAGGGTGAATTCTTCCCACCGTTCCTTTACATGTCCGTCATCAACAGTTGCAATCTGCGTTGCCAAGGCTGTTGGGTTGACGTTGGAGCAAAGCAAAACCGTATCGAAGTTGAGGCTGCCAATAAAACGATCGCTGAAGCCAAAGCGATGGGCAACAGCTTTTTTGGCATCCTTGGTGGTGAACCGTTCATGCACAAAGATCTGATGAAGATTTTTGAAGCGAACCGTGATGTCTATTTTCAAGTATTTACGAACGGACATTTCATCACTGACGAGGTCGCTGCTGAGCTGCGACGCCTTGGTAATGTTACGCCGCTGATCAGCGTGGAAGGCACTGAGATTATCAGTGATTCTCGGCGTGGTCGTGCTGAGGTCCTGAATCACACGATGCAAGGCTTGGAAGCCGCTCTCCGTAACAAGTTGCTCGTTGGGGTGTGTACCAGCGTTTGCAAGAGCAACATTGACGACCTTGTTAACAATGCTTGGGTCGATCGTCTGATTGAGATGGGTGTGATGTACTGTTGGTATCACATCTACCGTCCTGTTGGGCCTGAGCCGAATCCACAGCTGGCATTGTCGAGCGAGGAACAGCGGCGTGTGAGGCAGTTCGTGGTTGATACTCGAGCTACGAAGCCGATCATTGTGATCGACGCTTATCATGATGACGCAGGCAACGCACTCTGCCCGGCAGCCACAGGATTCACTCACCATATTGGGCCGTGGGGAGACATTGAACCGTGTCCTGTCATCCAGCTTGCGACAGATTCCATTCATGACGAGAAGCCTTTGGCTCAGACGATGAATGAGTCGTCGTTCTTGCGTGACTTTCGCGAGTTGACCGCGCAACACACTCGGGGATGTGTAATCATGGAACGTCCAGACCTGTTGGTGGAATTGGCGGAGAAGCACAACGCTCGTGACACGACCGTTCGCACCGAGGTGATTGACGAGTTGAAGAAAGTGACCCCGAGAAGGAGTCAGTTTCAGCCGGGTGACGAAATACCCGAAAGAAGCTTTGTTTATCGCTGGGCGAAAAAATACGCCTTCAATGACTTTGGAACTTACTCAAAGCATTTTGATGTTTCACGGTACGAAGATCCTGATGTGGCCGAGGGTTCTAGCTCGGGGGCTGCCGCGAACAAGCACAGTGATTTGCCGATTATCTCAAACTAGTTTCACGCCAACGGGGTTTCTGGGCGAAGCACGAATTGCCCAGGTCTAGTCTTTACTGTGACCAGCCAACTCACTTATAGGTGGGGTGAGTTGACGGCACGGGACTGCGGTGCACCATTCGGTGGCGCGCGTGCTTCATGTGAGATACAGGAAAGGATTTCGGCGTGACCGAGCAGGCTGAAGTGATCGATGGTGGAATTGCGATGGCAACCGAGGCAGCCATTTTGCAGCTCGGTGAAGGTGATTTTTCAGGTTTGAAGGATTACGCGACCCAGCACCTTGGGCCGGCACTTATGTATGCAGCCACAGGGTTGGCGGTTGTCTTTCTTGGGTATCTGATTGCTCAATATCTGTCCAAGGTGATTAGCCGGCCGATCTGTCGACGCGTCGATGAGACCCTTGGTAAATTTGTCGGTAAGCTGATTTTTTATTGCGTGCTGGGCAGTATCACCGCAGCCGTGCTATCCAAGTTGGGAGCGCCTCTCGGCGGTTTGGCTGCGATGCTAGCGGCCACAGGCTTTGCTGTGGGACTCGCCTTTCAGGGAACACTCAGTAATTTCGCCGCAGGCGTGTTGATGTTGGTGTTCCGTCCGTTCAAAGTGGGGGACGTGATTACGGCTGGTGGAGTCACCGGTAAAGTAAATGAAATTGATCTGTTCAATACAACGATTGATACGGCGGACAATCGGCGGATCATTGTGCCGAACGGAGCAATTTCCGCGGGCACTATCGAAAACGTTTCCTTTCATCCGCATCGTCGAATCGAAGTCGTGGTGGGGGTTGATTACAACGCGGATTTGTCGGAGACGCGTTCGGCACTCCAGAGAGCAGCTGATGCTTTAAAGTCCCAAACCATACCGGGGGAAGGACGCGGAACAGCCGTCATTCTGGCTGGTCTGGGAGACAGTGCTGTGGAGTGGAAAGTTCGTGTCTGGGTTGCAGTCTCTGATTATTGGCCAGCTCAGGAGTGCTTGCTTGGTGAAGTGAAGCAGAATCTTGATTCTGTCGGGATTTCAATTCCCTTTCCCCAAATGGATGTTCATTTCGACCAAACCGATTCGGCGGAATTGTCACGTCGACGTCCGCGTACGCGGCCGTTACGGCGAGAAAATAGCGACACTTTTTCTGTTCCGGCTGCCGCCGCACGCCCTTAGTCGTTGCAGGGAAAGCAGTTAACGAGGTTTCGGTAAAGTCGCTGGAAATCCGTTTCCACCGTCAACCTTGGCGCGTGTCTTGGTTATTATGGCCGGCAGATAAGATGTGATTGCGTCTTGCTTCTGCAGTGTGAAACTGCGGGGGTGATATTGAATTTGCAGACGAGACAGGGACGGCTGAGGAGACACGTTGCAATGTGGCACACGAGTCGCGGAGATCGAACATTACAAGGTGATGAAGCAACCTTGGTACGTGAAGCCATTGATACAATGGTAGACGTGCTTTCTTTGCACATCGACGATGATACTGCGGGCGGTGTCATTTGCGAGTCGGGAATTGAGGTTTTTGATCAGCTTACCCCTTCGCAGCGAATCGCCTTGCTGCATGACGCAGCTACTCATTTGCTCACTGACATGGGTGATGCCCCGCGGCTTTCGGCTCTGCTTGAAGCGACAGTAGCTGCCATCTTCACAGACGTTCGCGATCACGTGGCAATCGAGGTTGGTTTTCCGCAGTCCACGGAACATGCCAGATGGGTTGAGCGGCCAGGTTGGCGGCATCTTGTAGCTTCTGCATTTCACTCGGTCACAATTTCGGAAGGCGACTTCGAGTATTTGGAAGAATTACCGTTAGAGGCTTCCGGTGATTTGTATCAGTGGGAACGCGTGATCGATTATCTGGCTGACGCTGTGCTTTGGGATCGCGACTTCGAATTTTCTGGCACTTTTCTCGACATGGATCCAGAAATTTTGCGAGAACGCAGGCAGATCCTCGGGATCGATGAAGATTACTTTACGCAGATTGCGCCTGACCCGCGCCCTGCTGAGGTTGCTGAGCTGGTGTCTGCCACACGTAAGATCGTGCGTCAAAAGCCAAGGTGAATCCTTGGTTATCCGCGAGTGGGAATTGGGGGGAATTGGCATCCCCTGATTTTTTCGGCAACAATCAATCTTGCTATGAATCGGGTTTGGTAGGCACACTGCGGGGCATTGCGCACCGTCCACAATCCGCCGATCGCGTACGTCGTATCCGCAGGGAAGCAGAAGCCGTCGATCATGTTTTTGCAAAAATCACTGCTGTCGTTTTTACAAAGAGTGCATTGCAACAGCACGCATCACTATTTCGCGTTGGATGCTTTACCGCTTGTCCAGACACCTGCTGGCGAGCGTTTGGTGAGAGTCTTGCTACGGCACCACAGACGCTATCTGCTCGGAGCGACGGATCCTGATACCCGTTTTCGCGACTATCAGAATCATGTGATTCACGTCAAAAATGGTTATTGGGGTGGCGCACCACGCATGGCGCACAAGTGGTATGACCGAATGCAGCGTTACTTGAGGACAAACCGCTTCTCTGATGCTGCGCATGCCGCAGGTGTTTTGAGCCACTATTTCACTGACCCATTTCAACCTTTGCACACCGAATATTCTGAGTTGGAAAAGGTTCTGCACCGCCCAATCGAACAGAGTATTTATCGAGGCTACTCTGAGATCTATCAACTTTGGCGCAGCAGCCAGATGAAAGTGATTTTTCAGCTATCCAATCGTGTCAGTTGGCTGGGTGAATCAATGTTGCATGGATCACAATACGCAAATCGGAAATTCGGTGTGCTGCTCGATCAATATGATCTGATGAGCGCGGTCGAGAATCCGCGAACAGGTTTAAGTTCGGATGCGAGGAATTCACTCGCTGAAATATTTGGGCTGGCGATCACCGGTTGGGCACGGGTGTTGGAGCGGGCGGCTCAAGAAGCAGAGCATGAACGGGAGAAAAAGATTCCGTTTCATTTGGTTTCACCTTCAATGCTGACGTCCACGTGTCGAGCACCCTTCGGTTTATTGCAACAGTATTTGGGTTCCCGCAGGGAGCAAAAAGAGATCATCTCCATGATTGATGAGTATGCAAATGAGGGGAAGCTGGTTCATCAGACTCCGGCAGAGATCGATGTGGTGCACCGAGTTGCTGATATCTACCAATCTGAAAAAGAATGGCGACTACCGCAACTCAACGAGGACACGACGCTTGCGGTAAAGTGGATTGATCGTGCAGATCACAGCGAACAGAAGTCGAGAAGGAAAGACGCGAATTCGTCGAAAGAGGTCAACGAACTTTCAGCAAGAGATTCGGTTTTTGCAGCTCCTTTTATCTGTGTCGATGCTGCACAGCGAATGGTCGAAGTAGGTGTAAAGCGGATCGATGATTTCCTGCACGACTCACCTCGTGCACTTGCAGAACGGATGAAGCTCGACGGTGTGACAACTCAAATCCTTACTCGCTGGCAAAGCCAGGTCGCCTTGATGGTGAAGGTTAAGGGATTGGGGGAGCAGGCTTCGATGTTGTTGGTCGCTGCTGGATATGCGAGTGCCGAGTCCATTGCACTGGCTCAACGCAGTTCGATCCATCGGGCGGTCAGGAAGGTCGTTGCGGACCACGAGGGCAAAGGATTGCAGCCCCAAGGTGTGAGCCCGGAATTGTATCCGCGCAGCTCGGAAATCAATTCATGGATTGCCTTGGCATCAGCTCACGTTGAATTCTCTCAGCGTAGATCTGCCTGATTTTCCTGCCAGTTAGGCCATTTCACCCTGTCTTGGAAATCATGCCTCTACCCCAAAGATCTTGCTAAATCATGGATCAATTTGTGAACCAATGAGCGGGTGCGGATGATACTAAATTGAACCGTCACCGGTGCGTGATCGAGCATCCGCGTGTTATCCTCTTGTTTTTAGAACCTATGGCTTTTGGAAATACCCATGCGAGCCTTTGAAGCAATTCAGCAATTCTTTGACGTAGCCGCTGAGCATTTGGAAATCGATGAACGACTGCGTGAAGCGTTGTTGATGCCGCATCGAGAGGTGCAGGTTCAGGTGACGATTGAACGCGACGATGGGAAGCTGGCAAATTACGTGGGATTTCGCGTTCAACACGATCATTACCGTGGGCCGATGAAAGGTGGTTTGCGGTACCACCCTGAGGTCGATCTGGATGAGGTTCGAGCACTCGCCAGCTTGATGACCTGGAAGACGGCTGTTGTGAATCTGCCTTATGGGGGAGCCAAGGGTGGCATCGGTGTCGATCCTTCGGAACTCAGCGAACGCGAAGTAGAGCGTTTGACTCGGGCGTTCGTCGACCAAATTCACGACATCGTTGGTCCTGACACTGATATACCTGCGCCGGACATGGGTACTGACCATCGGGTGATGGCTTGGTTTCGCAATCAATGGGAAAAGTACCACGGTTTCAATCCATCGGTGATCACAGGAAAACCGGTTGAGGAGTACGGAGCTAAAGGTCGTGAGGAAGCGACCGGTCGTGGTGTCGGATCGCTGACGTTCAAGTTGTCAAAGCGGTTGGGTCTGGAACCAGCTCGAACCAAAGTTGCAATTCAGGGCTTTGGCAATGTTGGAACCCATGCCGCCAAGTACCTATATGAATCAGAGTTCCCTGTTGTTGCCGTCAGTGATATCACCGGGACTTACTATCATCCAGATGGATTGGATATCGCTGCAATTCTGCATCACAAGCTTGAGCACCCTCAGGGCTTGCTTGAGGGCTACACCGAGTGCGAGCATCTGCCGATCGATGCGTTGCTGTATTTAGACGATGTTCAGGTGCTCATACCGGCGGCACTCGGAGGGGTGATTACGGCGGATAATGTGGACCAAATCAAGGCACAAGTGATTGTCGAGGCTGCTAACGGTCCGATTTATCCTATTGCCGATAAAATCCTTGCCGAGCGAGGAGTCACCGTGCTGCCAGACATCCTAGCGAATGCGGGTGGTGTGACCGTCAGCTACTTTGAGTGGGTGCAAAATCGCCAGCACTACCGATGGACGCTTGACCGGGTGCGGCAGGAATTGGATCACACTATGACTCAGGCATTCGAAGATGTTTGGCAAATGGCCCAGCAGTCTGATGTTTCATTGCGCACTGCGGCGTACATCATTGGGATCAATCGGGTACGTCGCGCTGCAGAGCTCGCCGGCTTTGCGACTTAAGAGGAATTTACTCCATGCCAAGTTTGACAACGGAGAACTACGTCAAAGCGATCTACCAACTGGGTGGGCACGTTTCAACTGAAGTCGTGGCAACCGGGGCGATCGCGCAGCAACTGACAGTATCTCCCGGAAGCGTCAGCGCCATGCTGAAAACACTCCGTGATGCCGAATTAGTCGAATATGCACCTTATGAAGGCGTTCGGCTGACACAGAGCGGTAAGAAACTTGCGTTGCGAGTTCTTAGACGCCATCGCTTGATTGAACTTTTTCTGGCGCATACTCTCAAGCTTTCTTGGGATGAGGTGCACGAGGAAGCTGAGCACATGGAGCACGCAGTCAGTGATCGTCTGGTGGACAGAATTGACGACTATCTGGGCCATCCTCAGACGGATCCGCATGGAGATCCCATTCCTAAAAGTGATGGAACTGTTGAAGCGGCGATGGGCAAGGCTTTAACAGAATGGCCCGTTGGTAGTACGTTCAGGCTTGTGCGAGTTCTCGAGCAGTCGAGCGAATTTTTGCGTTTTTTAACCGACTCGGGTCTGAATCTTTCTGCCGTTGGTCAGGTGATTGAACATGCACCTTTTGCAGCAACGACCACAGTCGAGGTCGAGGGACGTACGACTGTCTTGAGCGAACAGGTTGCGGAAAAATTAATCGTGATCACACCGTAGAACGCCATCGTGAATCACTCGGGATTCGCGGGGCCTGTATCTGGGTTAATATCAACCGAATCTGTTGCTTTTTCTCCTGCGTTTTTTGCCTCGACGAGGCAATGAAATCCGACACATGGTTCTTCTTCGATTCGTTCTTGCTGAGCTGAGTTGAGAATCTCTTGCACCTGCTGCATCCGTTGGGCGTT
>Ga0315315_10007240_pt1 | contig 10271 bp, 8 predicted proteins | sample M140m3416metaG_FD_203699 | JGI IMG/M metagenome (GOLD analysis project Ga0315315, IMG submission 203699) | Ammonia-oxidizing marine archaeal communities from Monterey Bay, California, United States - M1 40m 3416 | ecosystem: Environmental > Aquatic > Marine > Intertidal zone | place: USA... | reverse complement strand
TTTAGTTTATATAGAAAAAGTTACAATAACAGGATCTGATTGGTATGTAAATTATCATTTAATTGGAGAAGATAAAGACGGAAGTAAAGCTTGGTGGCATTCTGATACTCGTAAAGATGATGAGAAAGCTTTTTTTACTGGATTAGGTTCAGTTACAAAATCATGGCATTTAAATGTAGAAGTAAGTCCTTCAGTTGATGAAGAAACTGATGGAAAGAAATTTCTAGGATGGGACGTTGATGCATCTGATATAACAATACACGACGCTGTAACATGGTTTACCACTGATGATTATAGACCATATACATTTACATGGGGGTCATAGATGGCTAATTATGCAAGAACATTAGACGTAACTGCGAGTCTTTCAAATGCACAATCTGGAACAACTCAATCTTATGTTACTGGAGCAGCTACTTCTACTGGTGATACTGTAACTGTTACTTGTACTGTTAGTACTGGAACATATGGTTATCACGTTTCAACTGCAGTTTACGGTACTCCGGTAAACTGTACTGCAGCAGTAACAACTAATTCTGGTATCAGAGATACAACTAGTTATGGACAACCAAACAATAGTGCTTATCACTCAGGAAATAATCCTAAAGGTGTTATAACAGTAACACCTACCTCTGCGGCAGAAGGTGGTTCATACACCGCTTATGTAGTACATAATTATTTCATTGCGAATTATGAAGGAGAAATAAACGAATGGATGAGATGGTCAGGAAGTCAATATGGAAAAATAACAGGATCTCATGCAAGTAATGCTAATTTTAGTTCAGGTCAAATAGCATTTAGTGCGATTCAATCTGTATTCGGAGGATCTAGTCCTATAAGCTTATCAGAATATGTCGAAGGAGGATCTTACGTTCCTGATAACGACGATAACGATGCAGTATCTAATACCACTGGAGAAAGTGGTGGTATGAGTCTATCTGATTACAGAGATACTACTACAGTTGTACCAATATTTAATTCTGGTACTTTAAGTATGGTTTATCGTGTCGATAATTTGCCCGGTAAAGGTGGTGGACAAATGTCACGTAGAGGGTATAATGTAGGAGTTCATTCGTATAGAGCACCAGTTTGGACAAATTTAGGAAGTACCACTAATAGATTAGTTACAATTAATAGCTCTTCTTATGCAGATTTCGATGGATTATTTGTTCATTATTATTATGGATATTATGCACTTAACATAATTATGTCAGGAGCTAATAATGGTAGTTCTCCTCCAGCAAATTCAACGTGGACTACTTTAAAACTATATAACTCTTCAGGAACCCTTCAACTTACCAGAGCTAGAAGTGGTATGTCATCTGGTACTGGAACACTTCAGAATTATTCAACAAAATCAAGATACTGGACTGTCGCTGCGAATTCTACAATGTATAACCTTATGACATCGTCAAATGGTGGTTATGTAACTATCGAGTAGGAATATTTAACGTATAAATAGAATAAAGAGATTTAAAAAATGGCAAAACCAAATACAAGAGCAACATTAATTTCATACTGCAAAAGAGCATTAGGCCATCCTGTGATTGAAATAAATGTTGATGATGATCAAGTAGATGATAGAATAGACGAAGCTCTACAATTTTATCAAGAATATCATATGGATTCAATGGAAACTGTTTTTCTAAAACATTTACCAACTACTACCGATATTGCAAATGGATATATTACAATTCCAGATTTAGTAACAAACGTAAAAAGAGTGTTTCCAATGGATGAACATGTATCTAATAATTCTATGTTTGATATTAAGTATCAGATTCATTTAAATGATATATATTCGTTGGGTTATATGGGAAGTTTAGTTAATTACGAAATATCAAAACAATGGTTAGCTATGGTTGATCTTATTATCGATAATGACGATCATCATTATGATTTTAATCGCCATAGAAATACATTAAGAATCGATATGGATTGGGAAAAAGATATTGTAAATCCAACTATATTTAATAAATCAGTGCTTGCAATTTCCGGAAAATATGTGATAGATGGCGTTCTTGAAGGAGAAATTAATTTAGATCATGCTGCTACTCATACATTTAATCTTTCTCATGGAACAATGAACGGACATCCTTTAAACATTTCTACTACTCCAGATGGAACACACGGAGGCGGAAGTGCACTTTCTACAGGTGAAGTTGTAATTACTGGAACCGCAGGTTCAACCGGAGCAAAACTAGAATTTACACCTGCTAAGAATGCAAGTGGAAATTATGAAGATGCCACGTACTATTATTATTGTCCTAATCATGCTAACATGGGTGGAAAAATAAATGTGAGTGTTAAATCACAATATATAATGTTAGAATGCACTAGAATATTAGAACCTACTACTTATACAGATATATACAACGATAATTATTTAAAAAGATATGCAACTGCATTGATCAAAAGACAATGGGGAGCAAACTTAATTAAATTCGAAGGAATGGTAATGCCAGGTGGTGTTACATTTAATGGTCGTCAATTATTTGATGATGCGAACGAAGAAATACTAAAACTTGAAGAAGAATGCAGATTGAATTGGGAAGATCCAATCGATTTCATGACGGGGTAAAATAAATGCCGAGATCAGTTTACTTTTCTCAGGCTGTAAAGTCCGAGCAAAATTTATACGAAGACCTTGTGATAGAATCCTTAAGGATTTTTGGACAAGATATGTATTACCTGCCTCGAACAATTGTATCTAAAGATGATTTATTAGGAGAAGATCGAGCATCTAAATTTGATGATTCCTATATGATTGAAGGGTATATTGAAAATACTGAAGGATTTGAGGGAACAGGAGATTTATATTCTAAATTTGGTTTAGAAATAAGAGATGAAGCAACTTTTATTATTTCTAAAAGACAATGGGAAAAATTAATAGGACTTTACGAAGGTGATAATCCAAAAGATAGACCTTTAGAAGGAGATCTATTATTCCTTCCAATGACAAATAAATTCTTCGAGATTATGTTTGTTGAACATGAACAACCGTTTTATCAATTATCAAATTTACCTGTTTATAAATTACAATGCTCATTATTCGAATACAATGATGAAGACTTTGAAACTGGTGATGTTGGAATTGATTCAGTACAAGCTAATTACTCATATCAAACAACAATCGAATACACATGTGCTGTACAAAATGATCATCCAGTAGTTGGAGAAATATTAACACAACAACTATCAAGCTCACCAGCTATTAGCGTATTCGGAGAAGTACAAACACTTGATATACTTTCATCTACAACTGGTAGAATAGGTGTATCTAATATTGGTGTAAGCGGTATTGCTGAAGCACGAGACTTTATAGCTTCTTCTACATTAACCGCATCAGCTGCTCAAGAAAATGGTGAAGCAGCTCATATAGTAACAATAACAAAAGTTTATGATATCGGAGATAATAGTAGCTTCGTAGATCCTACAGATGAAAATGCAGATAATGTCTCATTTGAAGTAGATGCTGACGGATTCTTAGACTTCACTGAAAATAATCCTTTCGGTGACCCATCGGATAATTACTAATGTTTGGTTCTCATTTCTATCATTCAACATTAAGAAAAGCTGTATCGGTTTTTGGTACAATTTTTAATAATATAACTGTGATTCGTTTAGATGGATCTGGTGGTGTATTAAATCAAATAAAAGTTCCATTAGCTTATGGACCAAAACAAAAATTCTTAGCTCGATTAGAAGAAAAAACTGGTACTGATGCATCGATGGCACTTAAACTTCCTCGTATGTCATTTGAAATTTCTAGTATAGAACCTGATACTTCGAATAGATTAGGTAAAATGCAAACAGTAGAAGAAAGGCATGGAACAGATGCAAGTAAAAAACAAACAGTAAAACATGTTACTCCATATAATATTGGAATGCAATTAAGTATATTAGCTAAAAACCAAGATGATGGATTACAAATATTAGAACAAATATTACCATATTTTCAACCAGAATATTCGGTTACAATAAAACCAATAAACGGATGGGATTATAAACAAGATGTTCCTATTGTTTTAACAAGTACATCTATAGAAGATGAATACGAAGGTGATTTTGCATCTCGAAGGGTTTTAACATATACACTTGATTTTACAATGAAAATGAGATTTTTTGGACCAACACAAGATCAAGGAATTATTAAAGAAATCGAAATCGATTATTTTAATCAAGCTAATACATCTGAAAAATATAGTGGATTAAATTACAAGCTGGATCCAACAACTGCAGAAGAAAGCGATACACTTATTACTTCAGGAAGTCCTGGAACGGATCAATATAAAGTTGTTACATCTTATGATCCACTAGGAGTACCAGATAGCTTTACGATTACAACTACTACTCCTTCTGGTACATTTGCTCAACAAGAAATTGTTACATCATCTGTAACTGGTCATACAATGGAATTAAGTAATGCAGTATTACAATCTCCAAGTGGAGCAATATTGACGGTTGCAGCACCTTCGGGTTGGTTGCAAGTTGGCGAAACATTAACTGGACAAACTTCGGGTGCTACCGCGAATGTTGCCAGTTACACATAAATTATATATAAATTATGGATAAGAAAAAGAAAATAGAAGATAGTCTCGCAAAGAACTTACCACAGAAAAACAAATCTGTTCCTCAAGTATACATCGATGATAAAGATATTAAAGATGATTACGAATTTTCACGCGATACATACAGAGATCTTATTCACAACGGAACAAGATCTTTAGATGTTATGCATGAATTAGCAAGAGAATCAGAACATCCAAGAGCATTTGAAGTATTAAGTAATTCAATTAAAAACATTGCTGATGTTACAGATAAACTAATGAATCTTCAAAAAATTAAAAAAGATTTAAAGAAAAAAACACCTGAAGAAGAGTTACGAAACGTAACAAATAATAATGTATTCGTTGGAAGTACAACAGATCTGCAAAGAATGTTAAATGCAAAAGATGATGTGATAGAAGTTAATGGCAAGAATAAAGAATAACGAATTCGGTTACCTAGGAAACACTAATGTCAAAAGAGATGGTGTTGAAGAAGGTTTTACCGTTGAACAAGTTAGAGAATACAAAAGGTGTATGGAAGATCCTGCGTATTTTGCAACGACATATGTAAAAATTATTTCTTTGGATGATGGTTTAGTTCCATTCGAATTATATCCGTATCAAGCAGAAATGTTCGAACATTTTAATGCGAATCGATTCAGTATGTGTTTAGCATGTCGACAAAGCGGTAAATCAATTTCAAGTGTTGTATACTTATTATGGTATGCATTATTTCATTCAGAAAAAACAATTGCAATCTTAGCTAATAAAGGTGTTGTTGCCAGAGAGATGTTAGCTCGTGTAACATTAGCTTTAGAACATATCCCATTCTTTTTACAACCAGGAACGAAAGCACTTAATAAAGGTTCTATTGAATTCTCAAATAATTCTCGTATAATAGCAACCGCAACTTCAGGATCTTCAATTAGGGGATTATCTGTTAATTTATTATTCTTAGATGAGTTTGCTTTCGTAGAAAATGATGCAGAATTCTATACATCTACATATCCTGTAATTTCATCAGGTACTGATACTAAAATTATTATAACATCTACCGCAAACGGAGTAGGTAATATATTCCATAAGTTATGGGAAGGTGCAACCTCTGGAGAGAATGAATTTAAACCATTTAGAGTAGATTGGTGGGATGTTCCAGGTAGAGATGAAGCTTGGAAAGCATTAACAATTGCGAATACTTCAGAGATTCAGTTTGACCAAGAGTTTGGAAATACCTTCCTAGGCAGGGGCGGGACGCTAATTGATGCGAATGCTTTACTTGCTCAGAAGATGCATGAACCAGTAATGGTAAAAGAAAACGTATATGTGTACGAAATGCCATTACAAAATCACGAATATGTGATGTGTGTAGACGTCGCCCGCGGGCGGGGGCAGGACTATTCGACATTTACTGTAATAGATGTATCAGTAAATCCGTTTAAACAAGTTGCAGTATTCAGAGATAATACAATATCGCCGTTATTATTTCCAGATATTATATTTAAATACGCAACGATGTTTAACAAAGCGTATTGTGTTGTAGAATCTAATGATGCTGGTCAATTAGTATGTAATGGATTATACTATGATTTAGAATATGAGAACATGTTTGTAGAATCTACAGTAAAAACTAACGCAATTGGAGCAACAATGTCACGTAGAGTGAAGAGAATTGGTTGTTCAAACATAAAAGATTTAATAGAACAAAAGAAAATACACATAGTAGATGCTAATACAATTGTAGAAATGAGCACATTTGTAGCGAAAGGACAATCATATGAAGCATCTCTAACAAATCATGATGATTTAATGATGAACCTAGTCTTATTTGGCTGGTTTACAACAACAGATATATTCTTAGGTATGACAGATATAGAAATGAAAACGATGTTATATCAAGAACAATTAAAAGCAATTCAGGAAGACGTAGTCCCATTTGGATTCGTTAACGATGACCCAGAAAAACCGAAGCATGAAATAGATGATGACGGTCAAATATGGTTCGAAACCGATAGCGGTAAACATTCGGGAGTTTTCTAGAATATTTTATATTATAAATATAAGTATGAATGCAACAGTTGTTGCTTAACTTATTATGTGGACATATAACTAATAACTCAATTGAGAGGAAAAAGCGATGGCATTTCAAGTATCACCTGGTGTACAGGTAAAAGAAATTGACGCTACAAGCGTTGTACCTGCCGTTTCTACCAGTATTGGTGGATTCGCTGGGTCATTTAATTGGGGTCCGGTCGACCAAATAACAGATATAAGCTCTGAAAAGCAGCTTGCAGAAGTTTTTGGAACTCCAGATTCTAATACTTTCAAATACTTTTTAAGCGCAGCTGGATTTTTAAAATACGGTAATGCTCTAAAAGTTGTCCGAGTTGCAAGTGGTCACTTAAATGCGACTGCTGGTACTCAGGGCTTATTAGTCAAAAACGATGTACATTACAATGATAACTACTCGAGCGGTCAAGCACACGATACTCAAGTTGCAGAATGGGTTGCAAAATGCCCAGGAACACTTGGTAACAGCTTAAAAGTTTGCGTTATAACAGAAGGTGTTTCTAACTTTGCTAGCATAGAATATATGACAGCAGTTGGAAAATATTCTGATTTATTCGACGCAGCTCCAGGCACTTCCGATTATGCAGTTTCATTGGGTAAATCTACAATTGGAGATGAACTTCATGTAGTCGTGGTTGACGAAGGAGGCTTAATTTCTGGAACAGCTGGAACTGTTTTAGAAACGTTTGCCTTTATGTCGCAGGGATCAGATGCTAAAAAATCTGATGGAACTTCTAACTATTATGTAGATGTAATCAATGCTGGTTCAGACTACATACGTTGGGCAAACCATCCTGCAACTTTAGGAAACGCGGGGGTATTAATATCCTCAGCTTCATCAATCGCCGGTTCTACAACAGCTATAGTTGATTCTTTAGCTCACGGAACTGACGATAATGCACCAACAAATGGCGAAGTTTCATTAGGTTACGACCTTTTGGCTGACGCTGAAACTGTTGATGTACAATTGTTGTTTGCTGCTCCAGACACGCACGCAACACCGAATGTTATAGCACAAAAATTAATTGCGGTAGCAACTGCAAGAAAAGATTGTATGGCATTCGTATCACCACCAATCGAAGACACAGTAAATGAATCTGCACCAGCAGCTGCTGTAAAAACTTGGGCTGACTCGCTCTCTTCAAGTTCTTACGCTTCCGCTGATTCAACTGCACTTTACGTATATGATAAATATAACGATAAGTACAGATGGATAGGAGCAGGTGGACACATTGCTGGTCTATGCGCTGCAACTGATCGTACAGCTGATGCATGGTTCTCACCTGCAGGAGCTTCACGTGGTCAATTGTTTGGTGTAGTTAAATTGGCTTATAATCCAGTTAAAGCTGATAGAGATACTCTCTATAAAGCAAGGGTTAATCCAATTGTCTCATTCCCAGGAGAAGGAACACTTCTTTTTGGTGATAAAACATTGCTTTCAAAACCGTCAGCATTCGATCGTATTAACGTACGTAGATTGTTTAACACGATTGAAAAAGCAATATCAACCGCAGCAAAAGCACAGCTATTTGAATTCAATGATGAATTTACAAGAGCACAGTTTAAAAATCTGGTTGAGCCGTTTTTAAGAGATGTTAAAGGGCGCAGAGGCGTTACAGACTTCTTAGTAGTTTGTGACACAACTAATAACACAGGTCAAGTGATTGATAGTAATAATTTTGTAGCTGATATCTTTATCAAGCCTTCAAGATCTATTAACTTTATTACTTTGAACTTTATAGCAACAAGAACGGGCGTTTCATTTACTGAAATAGCTGGTTCATAAGGAGGCAATCATGGCAATTTTAGGTGTAGACGATTTTAAAGCTAAACTTACTGGCGGTGGAGCACGTGCTAACTTGTTCAAAGCAACAATTAACTTTCCAGCTTATGCTGGTGGTGATGTTGAATTGACTTCTTTTATGTGTAAAGCAATTTCAATACCAGCTTCTACTATTGGAGCAGTTGAAATGAAATTCCGTGGAAGAACATTTAATATAGCAGGAGATAGAACATTTGAAAATATTTCTTTCACTGTTATCAATGATGCAGACTTTAAAGTTAGGAACGCGTTTGAACGATGGATGAATGGTATAAATAGTAATGTTAGTAACACAGGTTTAACTAACGTTGCTGATTATTCATCAGACGTTGTTATTGAACAGCTTAATAAAGCTGGCGATACCGTTAAAAAATATGATGTAAGAGGGTGTTGGCCCGTATCTGTTGCAGCGATCGAATTAGGTTACGATCAAGAAAATGCAATAGAAGAGTTTGCTGTTGAAATGACAGTAACTTATTGGGAATCTGACACTACTTCTTAAGTAGTATAAATAGTATTAGAAGAGGGGAATTTATTTCCCCTCCGATAATATGAGGAAATAAATTATGGCAGAATTTTTCGGATTCGAGATAAATAGAAAAGGTACGAAAACCCCAGATAGGGTTTCATTTGTACCTGATACAGAGCAAGATGGTGCTGGAGTTATTACTTCCGGTGGACATTTTGGCGCTTATTTAGATCTCGATGGCGACAAAGCAAAAAATGAAATAGATTTAATATTAAAATATAGAGATGTAGCAAGTCATCCAGAAACTGATGCTGCTATTGAAGATATTATCAATGAAACTATTGTAGGTGACCAAGATGGTGCACCTGTTAATATTATATTAGATAAAACTTCTCTTTCAGATAGTGTAAAAAAGACTATTCGAAGTGAGTTTAAAACAGTATTAAAATTATTAGAATTCACATCATTCGGATCAGATTGGTTTAGAAAATGGTATGTGGATGGAAGATTACCTTATCACGTGATTATTGATGAAAATAATCCTAAAGGTGGTATAAAAGAGCTTAGATATATTGACCCTATAAATTTAAGAAAGGTCAAAGAAATAGAAACTAAGCCAGATGATACTACTGGTGCAGAAGTAATCGTAAAACAAAAAGAGTATTTCTTATTTCAAGATAATAAAATGGGAAATGCCAATACAGGTTTAAAAATACATCCTGATTCGATAATATATGCGACTTCAGGTATGTTAGATCCTTCAAGAAAAAGGATCTTATCTTATTTGCATAAAGCAATTAAGCCAGTGAATCAGCTAAGAATGATGGAAGATTCACTTGTAATTTATAGAATATCACGTGCACCAGAACGAAGAATATTCTATATTGATGTTGGTAACTTACCTAAAGGTAAAGCAGAAGAATATTTAACCAACATCATGAATAAGTATCGTAACAAAATGGTTTATGATGCAAACACTGGTGCGATTAAAGATGATCGTAAACATATGTCTATGTTAGAAGATTTCTTCTTACCAAGACGTGAAGGTGGAAGAGGTACTGAAATTAGTACTTTACCAGGTGGCGAAAATCTAGGACAAATTGATGATATTATATATTTCCAAAAGAAATTATATAAATCGTTAAATGTTCCTATGAGCAGATTAGAACAAGAAGCACAGTTTAGTTTAGGTAGAAGTACAGAAATTACACGTGATGAAGTTAAGTTTAAGAAGTTTATTGATAGACTTCGTAAAAGATTCTCTGATCTCTTTATGCAAGTATTGAAATCTCAATTATTGCTTAAAGGGGTAATTACAAAAGAAGATTGGAAAGGAATGAGACAAGATATTGTTTTTGATTTT
>Ga0315315_10007239_pt1 | contig 10271 bp, 4 predicted proteins | sample M140m3416metaG_FD_203699 | JGI IMG/M metagenome (GOLD analysis project Ga0315315, IMG submission 203699) | Ammonia-oxidizing marine archaeal communities from Monterey Bay, California, United States - M1 40m 3416 | ecosystem: Environmental > Aquatic > Marine > Intertidal zone | place: USA... | reverse complement strand
CACCGGGTTCACTGAGCTGTGTCTCGACCACTTTCACACCGATTGCCTCACCAAAGTAATCCATCACTTCAACGGGTTGTCGATTAAACAAAAACTGGACGCCTTCTTCTTTAGCATTTGCTACTTCACGACGTGACCCAGGCATGTTCTCTTCATCGCGGCGGTACACACAGTAAACGCGGTCAGCTTGTTGGCGAACCGCTGTGCGAACGCAATCCATCGCGGTATCGCCCCCACCTAGCACCACCACTGTCTTCTCTTTCAAATCGATAAATTCTTCGGGGTCTCTTGGGTAATCCATCTTCTCGTTGACGTTAGCGATGAGATAATCGAGCGCCTTGTGCACACCGGGAAGATCCTCCCCTGCAAAGTCGCCCACCATTGCCTTATAGGTACCCATCCCCAAAAATACAGCGTCGTAGTCGGCAAGGAGCTCTTCGATAGTGACGTCGCGACCAATTTCAGTGTTGAGCTGAAACTCAATACCCATGCCCTCAAACACTTCTCGGCGACGCTGCATCACCTGCTTTTCAAGCTTGAACTGAGGAATCCCAAAAGTCAGTAAGCCACCAATTTCTGGGTAACGATCAAAGACGGTGGCCTTCACGCCATTGCGCGTCAGAATGTCAGCGCATCCCAGTCCGGCGGGACCTGCACCAATAATCGCTACTTTTTTATCAGTAGGGATAACGTTAGACAGGTCTGGGCGCCACCCCATTGCTAACGCGGTATCGGTAATATATTTTTCTGAATTACCAATTGTCACCGCACCAAAGCCGTCGTTCAGCGTGCAAGCACCCTCACACAATCGATCTTGCGGGCACACCCGACCACAGACCTCGGGCAAGGTATTGGTTTGATGACTCAGCTCTGCGGCCTCGAACAAATTGCCCTCTGCTAACAGCTTTAACCAGTTCGGAATAAAATTGTGGACGGGACACTTCCACTCGCAATAGGGATTGCCACACTCTAAGCAGCGGTGTGACTGTTCAGCGGCTTGGACTTCAGTAAAAGGATCATAGATTTCCACGAACGCTTCGGTGCGGGTCTCCATGTTCTTTTTACCCGGGTCTTTCCGATCAACATCCAGAAACTGAAATGGGTTTGCTAAGCGCGCACTCATGTGGGGTATGCCTCAGTCTGTCTCACGCAGTCGCGAGAGGAGTTGATTAATGTCGGCCGCCTTGGGTTTGACCAACCAAAATTTACCGACGTAGTCTTCGAAATTTTCGAGCAGATGAGCGCCCCAAGCTGAGTCAGTTTCGTCTACAAACTCGCGGATATTGTCACGCAAAAAGTGGCGATGAGCTTCCATAGACTCGGCCGCTACGCGATGAATTTCGACTAATTCGCTGTTATACCGATCAATGAACGCGCGATCTTCGTCTAGGACAAAAGCCAAGCCACCGGTCATACCCGCACCAAAGTTGACGCCGGTCGGGCCCAGTACCGTCACAAGCCCACCAGTCATGTATTCACAGCAGTGATCGCCCGCACCCTCAATTACGGCGTGAGCACCTGAGTTGCGTACCGCAAAGCGCTCACCCGCGACACCTGCCGCGAAAAGACGCCCACCGGTCGCACCGTAGAGGCAAGTGTTGCCGATAATGCTGGTGTGTCGACTTTCAAAGCGGCTGCCCCGGGGAGGGGAAACAACCAACTTACCTGCGGCCATGCCCTTACCGACGTAGTCATTGCTATCGCCCTCGAGGTACATGTGCAGCCCGCCGGCGTTCCAGACGCCAAAACTCTGCCCCGCGGTACCGGTCAACCGAATGGTAATAGGGTTAATTTCCATCCCCGTATTACCGTGCCGTTTCGCAATTTCACCCGACAGCCTCGCACCGATCGAGCGATCACAGTTGGTGATGCTATAGGCGAATTCGCCACCACTCCCGGCGTCGATCGCAGGCAGAATATCGGCAATCATTTGATTCGCCTTATCGGCGGTGTCGAACGGATCGTTACTGTCGACCTGACAATACTGCGGCTGATCTGTCGCCTCTTCGTCAACCCACAGAATTGGGTCTAGATCCAAGCTCTGTTGTTTCGCGGTCTCGCCCGGAAGGCGTTCTAGTAGATCAACCCGACCGATTAATTCCTCCAGTCTTCGGACACCCAACTTGGCGAGCCACTCTCGGGTTTCAGTGGCCACAAAGGTAAAGAAATTCACCACGCGCTCGACGTCACCGACGAAATGCGTTTCCCGGAGCTGCGCGTTCTGAGTTGCGACACCGGTGGCACAATTATTGAGATGGCAAATACGCAAATATTTGCAGCCCATCGCCACCATCGGTGCGGTACCAAATCCAAAACTCTCTGCACCCAAGATGGCGGCTTTCACCACATCGAGCCCAGTTTTCATTCCGCCATCGGCCTGCAATCGCACCCGACCGCGCAGACGGTTACCGCGCAGTGTTTGCTGCACCTCTGCAAGACCCAGTTCCCATGGTGAGCCCGCGTAACGGATAGAAGTGAGTGGACTAGCGGCAGTGCCGCCGTCATATCCAGAGATAGTGATTAAATCGGCGTAGGCCTTTGTCACACCGGCAGCAATGGTGCCGACGCCGGGTTCCGAGACCAGCTTTACCGAGACCAACGCGTCAGGGTTCACTTGTTTTAAGTCGAAAATCAGCTGCGCCAGATCCTCGATAGAGTAAATATCATGATGCGGCGGTGGCGAAATGAGGGTCACGCCGGGAACCGAATAGCGCAGCCGTGCAATGAGTTCATTGACCTTGCCGCCCGGCAGCTGACCACCCTCACCGGGCTTCGCCCCCTGAGCGACCTTGATCTGCAGCACCTCGGCGTTAACCAGATAATGCGGTGTCACACCAAATCGGCCGGAGGCGATTTGCTTGATTTTCGATACCCGGTTAGTGCCGAACCGACGGGGATCCTCTCCTCCCTCGCCGCTATTCGATCTGGCGCCAATTTGATTCATGCCCATAGCCAGCGACTCGTGGGCTTCAGGCGAGAGCGCACCGAGAGACATGCCTGCCGAATCAAAGCGGCGGAAAATAGCCTCGATCGGCTCTACCTCCTCGAGGGGCACAGGCGTCTTGGCAAGCTTGAGCGTCAGCAAATCTCGCAAGGCGGCCACCGGCCGGTCATTACAGTGAGTGGCATAAGCTTGATAGTCACGATACTCGCCGCTCACAACCGCAGATTGCAGACTCATGACCACATCTGGGTTGTAAGCGTGATACTCCCCCCCATGGACGTACTTGAGGAGGCCGCCTTGGTCCATCGTCTTACGACGAGATCGGGCGCGGCTTGCCACTTGCCATTGATCTTTTTCTAACTGCTCAAGCGACACGCCACCGATCCGAGACGTAACGCCTGTGAAGGCAATATCTACCAATTCACTATCGAGGCCAACAGCCTCAAACAGCTGCGCTCCACGATACGAATTAACGGCTGAAATGCCCATTTTGGACATAATCTTGAGCAGACCTTTGTTAATCCCTTTACGAAAGTTTTTCTGGCAGACCTGGGGGTCACCCAGCAACTCATTGCGCGCTAGGAGGTCTTCGATAACGCTATAGGCCACATAAGGATAAATGGCAGTTGCACCGAACCCCAGCAAACAGGCCACGTGGTGCGAGTCACGCGCGCTGCCTGACTCGATCACCAGGTTGCACTCGGATCGCAAACCCACTCGAATCAAATGATGATGCACCGCACCCGTCACTAGCAGGCTGTGTATCGGTACTCGCGTTTCGGCAATCTGTCGATCTGATAGCACGAGCACTTGAAACCCTTCGCGAATCGCGGCCTCTGCACTGGAACACAGTGCTTCCACTGTTTCACGCAAATTAGATTTACCCGGATCATAGGTCGCATCGATCACCGTGCTGCGCAGTCCCGCCTCTGACAGCTCGACAATTGTCTGGAACTTTGCCTGCGACAAAACGGGCGACGTCAGGCTTATGCGCTCGGCATGCTCCGCAGACTCGACGAACACGTTACGCTCCGGCCCTAGATCCACTTCCAGTGACATCACAATGGACTCACGCAACGGATCGATGGGCGGATTGGTCACCTGCGCAAATTTTTGACGGAAAAACTCGTAGAGCGAACGCTCCTGGCGAGACAGCACAGCCATTGGCGTATCGTCGCCCATTGAGCCGACTGCCTCGTTGCCTGACTCCGCTAAAGGCCGCAGTACTTGATCCCGCTCCTCGAAACTGACCTGAAACATTTTTTGATACATATCGAGCTCTGCACCCGATATCGCGGCTACCGCCTCGCCCGCAAAGCTACCTGAGATGAGTCGGGCATGTTGCCGTAACCACTTTTTATAGGGCTGTCTCGTCTTAAGTAGCTCGTCCATGTCCTCAGTGTGAAGGACCTGCCCGGTTTCGGTATCCACCACTAAGATCTGTCCCGGACCCACCCGCCCTTTGGCAATGACTTGCTCGGGCCGATAACCATGGGTACCAATTTCTGATGCGACGGTGATGAAGCCATCATCGGTCGTCACCCAGCGCGCCGGGCGTAATCCATTTCGGTCCAGCAAGCAGCAGGCGTATCGACCATCCGTCAAGACAATACCCGCCGGGCCATCCCAGGGTTCCATATGCATCGCGTTGTATTGGTAGAAGGCTTTGAGATCAGGATCGATACCTTCAATGTTTTGCCAAGCCGGGGGAATCAGCATTCTCAGGGCGCGCGGTAATTCAATACCGCCAGTGGTGAGGAGCTCGAGCATGTTATCTAAGCTCGAGGAATCCGAACCCTCGGTGTTGACCAACGGCACCAGCGATTGCAAGTCAGGTAGGAGTGGCGAGGCCAGCTTGGGTGTGCGAGCTCTAGACCAACTACGATTACCTTCAATCGTATTAATCTCGCCATTGTGTGCCAGCATACGAAACGGCTGCGCCAGCGGCCACCGAGGTAGCGTATTGGTCGAAAAACGCTGGTGGAACACGCACACTGCCGTCTCAAGCGAGGGGTCGTTGAGATCCGGGTAAAAACGCGCGAGATCGGCTGGCATCACCAGGCCTTTGTAAGAAATAACACGATCAGAGAGGCTGCAAATGTAGAAATCGGGATCGTCGACGACCGCCATTTCCGCGCGTCGGCGCGCCGTGAATAGTTTCCCTAAGCAGTGCTCGTGATCAATACCCGTTGCATCGACAAAGACCTGCTCGATCTGCGGTAATTGGTCGAGTGCGATTTCACCGCAGACATCTGGCTCGACTGGCACTTCGCGCCACCCCAATACCGAGAGACCTTCAGCACTCAGGGCGGACGTCATCGCCTCACGCGCCTGCTTCTGAAGCACGGGATCCTGACTGAGAAACATCATGCCGACCGCATAATGATCGCCGAGATCAGTGCCCAGCGTCTCCTTGGCCTGAGCGCGCATGAACGCATCGGGCATCTGTAGCAATAATCCGCAGCCATCGCCTGTTCGACCATCTGCCGCAATGCCACCGCGGTGTGTCATACAGGTTAACGACTCAATCGCCGTTTGCAGCAGGCGATGACTGACCTCGCCCTTAATGTGGGCGATCAAACCGAACCCGCAGTTATCCCGGAATTCTTCGGGGCGGTAGAGGCCTCGCGGCGCTGTCGCAGCGCCGGCGTCCGATGTTAAATCATGAGTCATAACACGTTTCGTCTGTGGACCAGCCAGTCAAGCCGGCGAAACGACCCCACACAGGGCCAGAACAAAAGGGGACGTAGTGTACACGCCCTAAAAGGAGCGCTCAATTGCCGTTATATTCGCCGATCAAGCGTCGATTACGCTGGCAATGTCTTCTAGTGAGACGTCTTCAGTCACACACGCTTTACCCAACTCGGTGAGTAAAATATAGCGGATTTTACCCGCAGTGACTTTTTTATCGCTGGCCATGGCATCTAGGAAGCCAGCTGCAGTCAGTCCAGCGGGCGGCGTAACGGGCAAACCGACCTGCTGCTGAAACGATAAGAGCTGATCGACCACGTCTGATTCGAGATCGCCTCGGCGTTCCGAGAGGCGCGCTGCAATGACCATACCCGCCGCGACGGCTTCGCCATGAAGCCACTCTCCGTAACCTTCATTGCGCTCAATCGCATGCCCAAAAGTATGTCCAAAATTCAAATGGGCTCGCACGCCTCGCTCCTGCTCATCCTCCATCACAACAGCGGCTTTAATCGCACAACTGCGCTCAATGGCCGATGCCAAAGTCGGTATATCACGCGCCTGCAACGCACTGACCTGAGCCACCAACCAGTGAAAAAAAGCGGCGTCACGAATCAGGCCGTACTTAATGACCTCAGCCAGTCCTGCGGCATATTCTCGATCCGGCAAAGTGGACAAGGTGTCGAGATCGATGATGACGTGTTCGGGTTGATGAAAAGCGCCGATCAGGTTTTTGCCCATGGGGTGGTTAACCCCCGTTTTACCGCCTACCGAAGAATCCACCTGAGCCAGCAAGGTCGTCGGTATCTGAATAAAGTCCGCGCCACGTAAAAATATCGATGCGGCGAATCCGGTCATATCGCCGACAACACCGCCACCAAGAGCCACAAAAAGACTCTGGCGTTCGTGCCGATCCGCCAGTGCGGCATCTAAAATCTGCTGCACTGAGGCCATCGATTTGTGCTGCTCACCGGCAGGCAAGGTAACGTGTGTTAATCGGTCAAGCGCTGGTAGCGCCGACAGTAAACGTTCTGCGTACAGCGGACCGACCTGGTCGTCGGTAACCAATACCACACCTCGCGAACCAATCACCTCCGCCCACAGACGCCTGTCAGTCAACAGCCCTTTGCCAATAGCAATAGGATAACTACGATCTTTGCCGTTATGGCTTCCGCCATCGGCACCAAGATTAACGTCTACTGTATGAAACTGTTCCGACATCGATGGATCGCTCTCGAATAATCATCATGAGGGGCTTGAAGGCAGCAAATTGCGCTCGACCAATTGCGCTTGGATTTGCTTAGCGACTTTTCTGGCGTTGCCTGAACCCCCAGACACTATGACGTCTGCCAGCGCGCGATACAGCGGCGCTCGCTCTGCCATCAGCCTCGCAAGCGTCTCCGCGCGGTCACCGCATTGTAGCAAGGGGCGGCCTTCGCCTGACCCTGTTCTTTTCCTTTGCTGCTCGACACTCACATCAAGGTAGACCACCAATCCCGAGTTCGACATCAATGTGCGATTTTCCTCACTCACCACTGCGCCGCCGCCGGTTGCAATCACCGCCTGGGGGCGCTGAGCAAGATCTTGAAGCACCGCACTTTCACGGCGTCGAAACCCAACCTCACCCTCCACGTCAAAGATCCAGGGGATGTCGGCACCAGAACGAGCCACAATTTCTACGTCTGAGTCGATAAAGGGGCATCGCAATAATCCTGCCAGATGCCGACCCACAGTCGATTTTCCCGAGCCCATAGGGCCCACCATAAAAAGCCGAAAGGCTTTAGTACTATCGAGCACCGTCAGTTCACCAAGGCTTCTGACAAAATTCTAGGCGTAATAAAAATGAGCATTTCCGTTTTTTGTTGTGTGTTGGCAGTGCTCTTGAACAAGTTGCCGAGATAGGGAATATCGCCAAGCAGCGGGACTTTTGCAACCTTAACCAGTTCTTCATTTTTAAAGACACCGCCCAACACCACGGTTTCACCGTTCCCGACAAGCACCTGCGTTGTCAGCTCCGTGGTATCGATAGTGGGAATAAATCCACCGTTACCACTCGGCACCAACGCACCCACCGAATCCTGATTGACAATCAAATCGAGCAGGATGCGATCATCCGGTGTGATATTCGGTGTCACATCCAGTTTCAAAACCGCCTCCTTAAACGCCGCGATTTGGAATTTAAGCCCAACCAGAATCGGTAAAAGGTCACTTAATACCGTGTGCAATGTGAAAACCCTACAGAAGCGCCAGTGGGTTTCCCTTATAGTTTCACCACTTGCTCGGCGGCCCCTGTCATGGACAGCCGAACGGCTTATCTTGGCATTAACGGCTCGGAGATCCCAGCGTGGTAAAAGCCAGAAAACTCATGCAATATGCGGCGCTACTCGCCAGCGTAGGAGTTTGGTGGTTAGCAGGCCTCTACCTTTACCTGAGCCCTAATCTGCCCGAAGCCGATACGCTGCGCAATATCACCCTGCAAACGCCCATGCGGGTCGTCAGCAGAGAGGGCGCGCTGATTGGCCAGTTTGGGGAGCAAAAAAGAAAACCACTCCAATTTGACCAAATCCCACAAAGCTTTATCGACGCACTGCTCGCCGCAGAGGATGATGGCTTTTTCAGCCATTCCGGTATCGAGCCGCTAAGCCTAGGCAGGGCCATATCAGAACTGGTGCTCACCGGTAAAAAAGGCAGCGGGGGCTCAACGCTCACCATGCAGGTCGCGCGCAACTACTTTCTCTCTCTTGAGCGAACCTTCTTGCGCAAATTCAACGAAATTTTGCTGGCGTTAGAAATCGAACAAACGCTGTCTAAAGCTGAGATTTTTGAGCTCTATGTCAATCGCGTGTTCTTGGGGCACCGTGCCTACGGATTCGAAGCGGCAGCCGAAACCTACTACGGCAAATCCCTTGCCGACCTCAGCCTGCCACAACATGCCATGCTGGCCGGCATACCCAAAGCTCCCTCCCGCAATAACCCCCTGAGCAACCCGGATAAAGGCAAAATTCGGCGGGACTGGATATTGGGCCGGATGGCGAGCCTCGGCAAGATCACAGAAGCCGAAAAGATCGCGGCACGCAACACGCCCGTGAGCGCCGGTTTTTTTGGTCAGGTCGTTGAGGTGGACGCCGATTATGTAGCCGAAATGGTCCGTCAGGAGATGGTTGAGCGTTTTGGCAATGCAGCTTACAACGATGGATATGTGGTCTTCACCACGATCGACGCAGACATGCAGCAAGCCGCACACGATGCCCTGCTAAAAGGTTTGCGCACCTACGACTGGCGCCACGGATGGCGGGGACCTGAGCGCCGCTTAGCCCCGCGTGAAGGGGAGACCGCGGGAGAAACGCTGGCCCGCTGGCATGAAGCACTGCGCGCGATGCCCACGATCGCTGAACTACCGCCCGCTATTGTGACCGAGATCAACGAGAACGGTGCGTCCGCCCTCATGAAGTCTGGCGACGCCATTTTAGTCCCGTGGCAGGATAATCTTGCCAAGGTACGCCGCTACCGCTCAATCAATCAAACCGCTGTACCTGAAAAAACCGCCGCCGATTTACTCGCCCCAGGAGATTTAATCCGAGTTCGTTTGGTCGAGGGGCAATGGCGCCTTACGCAAGTGCCGAAAGCGCAATCCGCATTAGTGTCGTTGGACCCAAAGCATGGTGCCATTCGCGCGCTGGTCGGTGGCATGGGATTCGAATTATCTAAATTCAATCGCGCGACCCAAGCGCGGCGACAACCAGGCAGTAACTTCAAACCGTTTCTTTATGCCAACGCCCTCACTCGGGGCATCACCCCGTCGACCGTGATCAACGACGCACCAGTCGTTCTGGACAACTTAGCGGCGGCAGAGATTTGGCGCCCTGAGAACGACAGCGGTAAATTCTATGGCCCCACTAGGTTGCGGGAAGCGCTCGCGTTTTCGCGTAATTTAGTCTCCATTCGGGTATTACAGCGCGTGGGAGTGAGGACCTTTATCGACTTTGTGGAGGGGCTTGGCTTCAATACCGAAGGCATGCAGGCAAACCTCACACTGGCTTTAGGAACTCATGCCTTCACGCCTCTTGATATCGCAACGGGTTATACCATTCTCGCAAACGAGGGCTTCAAAGTAGAACCTTGGCTTATCGACCGTATCGAGAATGCGAAAGGCGACATCCTTTACGCCGCCGATCCTCTCGTGGCCTGTCCCGAGTGCACGAATACTCAGCTAGCAGATGACGAGATGACCCGCATGGAGGATATTTTAGGCACCGCTGTGCCAGAGGTGCGCGCTGCGACTCGCGTCATGGATCCGAGAGTGGCGTACATCATCGCTTCCTTTTTACGAGAGGCCATACAGCGCGGCACGGGTCGCCGAGCGAAAGTGCTGGAGCGAACCGATATTGGCGGTAAAACCGGCACCACTAACGGACCAAGAGATGCTTGGTTCTCTGGATTCAACGGTGACTTAGTCACGACTACTTGGCTGGGGTTCGACGACTACAGTCCGCTGGGCCGAAGAGAATTCGGCGGCACAGCCGCCCTGCCCATTTGGATTGATTTCATGCGCGAGGCCTTGCCGGCACCCCAACCCGATGCCCCTATGCCACCCGGTATTGTGCGACTCAGCGTCGATCGGGACTCCGGTTTGAGAGTG
>Ga0315315_10007232_pt1 | contig 10278 bp, 19 predicted proteins | sample M140m3416metaG_FD_203699 | JGI IMG/M metagenome (GOLD analysis project Ga0315315, IMG submission 203699) | Ammonia-oxidizing marine archaeal communities from Monterey Bay, California, United States - M1 40m 3416 | ecosystem: Environmental > Aquatic > Marine > Intertidal zone | place: USA... | reverse complement strand
AAGGCATACGAATGGGCTATTGAAGCTGGCATTGCAAAAGAACAAGCGAGAGTAGTTCTTCCAGAAGGATTAACTATGTCTAGACTTTATATGAACGGAACTCTTCGTTCATGGATTCATTATATCCAATTAAGATCCGAGAACGGTACTCAGAAAGAACACATGGAAATTGCAAAGGTTTGCGCAGAGGTTATATATAATCTATTTCCGGTGGATGACATTGTTTAAAGGTCACAACAATATAGCAGAACATATCGATCTCAGCATGATTGAAAGATTGCCTTTTGATTATGCTGATACCACCCAGATGGATGCTATAACAGAACACTTCCGCGATTTAGGTATACCAGTTCCTGATTATCCAAAAGATGGTGCTTGCGTATATCGAATTGGTCAGGACAAAATGCCAGATTGGGCTATCGGTATTAAGAACATGTTCCCAGAAATAAAAGATCCTAAAACCATTAATATTATTAAAATTATGCCCGGAAGATTTATTGCTCCTCATGTAGATAGGTTAAGGGATTATGACCCAGAACTAAATCCAATTAGAATCAATGTATTCCTACAGGATCGGTTGTTTGGACATTACTTCGAGATGGCTGGAGAAACCTGGATGGATTATAAGAAAGGTGATTATACAAAGATTCCCTTTGGAACTGCACATGTAGTTGCTAACCTTGGTTATGAACCTCGATATACCATACAGATCTCAGGTTACGTCACAGCTTCGTGAATTTTTAAAAAAAAGTCAAAAAAGAGGTTTACAACTCCCCTAAAATGTGGTATAATACACATGTATTTAAAAATAAAACAGAGGAGTTAAAATGGACAATACAAAAAAACTAAATGCATCAATAGATATTCTTCTAGATGACATTACATCAAAATATGAAAGGTTTTGCCGATCTTCTAAATTTGGTGCTATCGAAGAAAAAGTTCAAAAATTCGCAGACGAATTAAATGTTGAACACGGTAGAAAATATATTAAGATCGTAGCTGGAAACAGAGTATGGGGATTTATTAATTTAGGAAACTATGATTTCGAATACGGTGATATTCTGAAAGCTAAAAACTTTAAAACCCCATCACTGAACCAAGCACGTGGAAACATCTTCGAAGATGTTTACTACATTGATTGGACCGGTCCACTTTACATCTCTGGATATTCTGCAGGTGGTCAAAGAACCTGTGGAAAATGCGGAGCAGAAATCAAAAATTTATTAGGAGCAGCATAATGTCAGAACCAACAAGAAGTCAAATTTATAATTTAATCGAAGATGCCTTAGATAAACTAAGTGATCTAGATTCAAGATTAGATAGTATCGAAAGTCAAGTATCTAATATGTCCAACATCGAAAGCGAGATAGGATACGTACAAAGTACTGTCGATGGTATCGAAAGCACAGTTAATTCAATAGAAGGGAGTATATCATGATGAGTCAATATGAATCACATTATGAAGTGCTAGCTAGGGCTTCTGGTGGGAAACTTACCCCAAAAGAAGTCTATAACCTCGAAACATACGGAGCCAAAGATCCAAGTGAACTTGCTCCGGATCCAGAAGATGAATCAGTTTGCGTTTGTGGTAAACAGATAGATGATTGCGGGGAAGCTTATGAGCACATCACCAGCGGTTACTAAATATCAGGCGGTGGAGACCTTTTATTCTAAAAAAGAAAGAACGGCTCGCCGATGGGAACTTTTTAATCATCATAAATATGATGTGAGGAACCTAAAAGATAGACCAGGTTTCGAACTAGGAACTTACTTATTGGAGTATGAAATATGGACAACTCAGTATACCTAATTCTATTATCGGTGACAACAGGTTATGCTTGTTATTATGCCTATAAAGAAGGAATTAAAGAAGGGGTAAATCGTAGCTTAAAAATTTTACATCAGCAAAAAATTATTGCCTACGATAATAAGGGAGAAATTTACCCCAATCCATTTTTTGAAAGAAAGTAAATCTATAAATAGATATATGAAATCTTTTAAATTACATCTTAAAGAACTATCGAAGAAAGACCTTCAGCAGAAGGTGGTTGGTCTAGACACTCGTCTAGACAAGCACTCAAATGCTGGAAGGGTAATGAATACAGGTAAATTATCTAAGGATGAGTTCAAACAACTTCTTAAAAAGAAGGTAGCAGACGGGGATGTAGAAGTTATACCACCAAGCACTGGTGCAAATAAGTCTTCCCAATTTGATTTATTCTCTTTCGAATTAGACGGTAAATCTATGGCTATTACCTTATCTAATCCAGTAGCTGGAAGAGGTTCTAAATCAACAGATGCTAACGAAGAATCACTTATGTTAGTTATATCTGCAATGTATTCAGGGGCAGAAGGTAAAGACGAAATAGCTGTTAAAGCACAAGATAAATCAATATATGAAAGATGTGTGGATAAAGCAGGTAAAACATTTACCATTACTCACGCAAAAGAATTAATTGTTTACCTTGAAGAAAAACAAGATTGGTTTGATTCGCATATAGCACAGGCTAAAGTCTTTATTAAAGATTTTCCTAAAACCCCAAAATATATTTGTATGGATAGAGCAGGTATAGAAATCTGGAAACAAGCAGAAGCCTTATTTAAAGCTGAAGAAGGATTCGGCGGAGGAGCTCCAGATAAAGATAAATGGAATCCTGCAGATATTTGGGTATACTATGAAGATACACCTAAATTTGATACCATAGATGACTTAAACAAATACCTATTCGATTCCATTAAAAACAAAAATGGTATTATTGGAGTTTCACTTAAGAAAGGAACAGGTAAATTATCCTATGTCAATGTAGGAAAAAATCCAGAGGTTGATGTTACTAATGTAAAATCACAATTTGGTAAGAACTTTACTTTAGGTGTTGATATGGAATTCTTAGGTAAAGGTATACCTTCAGACTTTAGCTTATACTTTAGAATATTCCAAGCATCAGATAAAGAATCTATAAGGGGTGAAGCTACTGGTAAAAATGCTATGCAAGGAAAGGTAAAACTTGATATGATAGACGTACTATCTGGCGGTAAGTATTCAGAACGTATACGTGCAGCTGGTGGTCCAAATATTCTAAAATGGGATAAGAACAAAAAAGAATATTCCCTAACAGCAAACGGATTAAAGAAATTTAAATCTGTTGAGAAGAAATGGAAAAAGATGAGAAGGTGGAAAAATATAAAATATAAAGCAGGAGCTACTCTTGCAGAATATGAAAGAGCTTTCTCAAATGGCGTAGTTGGATTCCTAGAAGAATTAAACAAAGGTTATCCAACAAGTAAAACAAAATATAGACCTTGGAAAGAAAATCAAGGCAAATCGATGATTAACTCTCGATTCCAAACAATTGAAATGGTGTGGTTATTTAATAAAATGCCACAAGAACAACAAAACAATCTGGCCGCTGGACTACTTAAATTTGCAAAAAGTATGTCTGATTGGTCAGCAGCTCATGCGAAATTACAATAATGAAAAGTTTTAAACATTTTAATCCGATCTCAGAATCAAAAAATACTCATATGACTCATATAGAGGATTTGGTTTTGGACGGTGGAGTTAAGGGGGCACGCCAGGCAATCCTAGCGCTGCGATCATTGAGGGATATGTTGAGCGGTCATGCTAAATCACCAGTAGATGTGACCGTCAAATGGGACGGTGCCCCCGCCGTTTTTGCAGGAGAAGATCCAAATGATGGGCAATTCTTTGTAGCAAAGAAAGGCATATTTGCACAAAATCCAAAAGTATATAAAAGCCATGCCGATATAGATGCAGATACATCAGGCGATTTAAGTAAAAAATTAAAAATGGCTTTTGATGGATTAAAAGGTCTTGGGATTAAAGGTGTTATCCAAGGTGACTTTATGTTTGATAAAGCTGACCTAAAAGGTGAAACTATTAATGGTCAAAAAGTAATTACATTCCATCCAAACACAATCGTGTATGCAGTTCCATATGGATCTAATTTAGAAAAAACAATTTCAAAAGCAGACATTGGTATTGTCTGGCATACTCAATATTCTGGAGCTACATTCGAAACTATGAAAGCTAGCTTTGGAGGAGATATAGTTGGTAAATTAAAAAAGAGTTCTAAAGTATGGATGGTGAATGCAGAGCTCGATGATCTATCAGGTAATGCTACATTTACTAAGGCTGATAATTTACAGGTAACTAAATTACTATCAGAAGCTGGTAAACTATTCCGTAAGATTAGTTCTGGCGTATTAAAAGAACTAGAAAGTAATAAAGAATTAAATTCCATTGTTAACATCTATAATAATAGTATGGTTAGGAAAGGACAAAGAATAAAAGATACCAAAAAACATGCTAAGGGATTAATACAATTTGTTGAAGAAAGATATGCAAAACAAATTGATAAGCTATCTAAAGCAACAGCAATAAAAGGTAGAGAAGATAAAAGAGACGAATTACTAGCATTTTTTAATAAAAGTAATCTAAAAAACTTAGAAAATGTCTTTAAATTACAAAATTATCTTGTGGATAGTAAATTAATTATTATAAATAAACTTAACAAACTATCAAATATTGGTACATTTGTTAAAACAACATCCGGATTTAAGGTGACCAACCCAGAAGGTTTTGTTGCAATAGATCGTATGGACGGTGGAGCAGTTAAGCTTGTTGACAGATTAGAATTCTCTGCTAACAACTTTTCGAAAGATATTATAAAAGGTTGGGATAATCCCAACTAAATGGGAACCGAGGATTAATGAAATCATTTAAAGACTATTTAGTCGAAGAAACAAAATTAGTAACTTTTGCATTTGGCAGATTCAACCCACCGACGGTTGGGCATCAAAAGTTATTTGATCAATTAAAAAAACTCTCTCGCGGCGGCGTATACAGAATCTACGCATCTAAGTCAGTCGACAAAAAGAAAAATCCATTAGGTTTTAAAGACAAAGTTAAGTTCATGAGGAAAATGTTTCCGAAGCATGCACGTAACATTATGGCAGATCCAGACGTACGAAATGCATTAGATATATGTGTTAAATTATATGACCAAGGATTTACTAAAGTACAAATGGTTGTTGGATCAGACCGTGTAAGAGAATTCGATACTCTCCTAAACAAATATAATGGCGAAAAAAGTAGACACGGATTCTACGAGTTCGAAGGTGTAATTAATGTTTTATCAGCAGGAGAAAGAGATCCAGATGCAGAGGGAGTGACAGGGATGTCCGCCTCTAAACTTAGACAGTTTGCATTAGATGGTGAAAGACAAGAATTTGCTAAAGGTATATCAGTTGCTTCTATTGCAAATGATTTATATAATGCAGTTCGTAAAGGTATGGGATTAAGAGCTGAATCAAGTCAACCTCATACCCAATTAGAAAAAGTTTCCGATGTAAGAGAAAATTACATACAAGAAAAAATATTTAGAATTGGAACTAAAATTCAATTAAAAGAAAACAAACAAGAGGGTAAAGTTATTATCCGTGGTTCTAATTATGTTATAGCAGAATTCAACGGCAAAAAGAAAAGATGCTGGTTGGATTCTATACAAGAATTAGCTGGTGAATGGGGAACAGATGAGCTAGTAGTTAACTATGCATCTAATACACCGGGTCAAAGAAATATGTCTTCCTATAAAAAAATGAAAATGAAAAAAGAAGACAAAAAGAAAAAGAAAAAAGAAGAAGGATACAAAGACGGTGATTCCTCCCGTGGTGATAAGAACTATGACTCGTTTAAAACTGGAAAGAAATCTACAGATGCTAAAAGAAGAGCTCAGCAAAATAAACAGAAAGATATGGCTGATGATGATCCAGATGCATACAAAGATTTACCAGGTGATAAAAAAGCAAGAAAGAAAGGTTTACCACCATCTAAATTTACAACGAAGTATAAACAAATGTATGGCGAAAGTATGACATTCGAGGATTTTCTAGTAGAAAATAAAGGACAAGCACAAAAAGCTTTAAAAAAGAAATCAGATGCAACCGGGGTTTCGATGGCTATATTAAATAAAGTATTCGATAGAGGATATGCTGCTTGGAAAACAGGACATAAACCAGGAACAACTCCAGTTCAGTGGGGATTAGCAAGAGTTAATTCCTTCTTAGTTGGTGGACCGGTTTGGCAAAAGTTTGATAGTGATCAAGCTGAACTAGCTCGTAAGGGTGGATTTAGTCCTAAAAGATAATGGCGGATTTTAAACTAACTCCTGATAGAGAAAAGGAATTAGAAAAGATAGCCAAGGATTTACCAGATAAATCTTTTAAAGACAAATATGGTAAAGATTGGAAATCAGTTAAGATAGCTACTGCTATGAATATACTAAAAAAGAAATATGGATTTAAAGAGGAAACTAAAATGAAATTTAAAGAACTAAGAGAAAGACTTAATAAGATGTCTGGCAGTAAGTTAACTGGTGCAGAGATTTCCACGTATTACAGAAAGAACCCGGGTGCTAAGAAAGCTGCTAAAGATCCTAAAGTTAAAAAAGCTATTGAGCTTGCTTTGGATCACGGCGGAGCTATGAACTTTGCTATTAAGCAAATAGAAAAAATGAAAAGAGGATTAGCCGATCATCCAGAGGTTGCTAAGGCTTTAGAGTTTGCTAACTTCGGTGAAGAAGTAATGCGAGAGGCTTTAAAAGATGACTAAATTAAGTAGGAAAGAACAAATCATAGCAGATGCTGAAAGACGTCTGAATTTTAAAATCAAAGAGCTTCGATATGAAATGATGAAAAAGAAAATGGAAGCAGAAGGTCTTTGGGATAACATTCATAAAAAAAGAGCGCGAGGCGAGCGCATGCGTAAGAAAGGCGAAAAGGGTGCACCTACTGCAGATGCTATAGCAAAAGCAAAGGCTGGTTCACAACCTGGTAATACTAGTACAAGTGAAAAAATGGATGCTAAAAAGGTAAAAGAATTTTATAGGAAAAAATAATGTTTACGTACAATATTAAAATAACAAAAGTCGTAGATGGTGATACAGCCAAAGGCGATATTGATTTGGGATTTGGTATGACTTATGCAAATCAAACAATTCGGTTTTGGGGTATTGATACTCCTGAATCTCGTACAAGAGACCTAGAAGAAAAATACTACGGTAAATTATCCGCACAATATGTAAAAGACAGACTAATTGTTGGAGAAAAATACCAGATGAGAACCGAAATAGATAAAGGAAAATTTGGGCGTATACTTGGAGAATTCTTTATCGATGGTGTTTCTTTAAATCAACAGATGATTGACGAAAATATGGCAGTAAAATATATGGGTCAATCTAAGAATGATATAGAAGCAGAACATTTAGAAAATAGAAAAATTTTAAACGAGAGAGGTTTTAAATATGAGAAAGTATAACCCAACAAATACTAAGGTATCTGTAGACGAATCTGGTAAAGTTACATTCCAAGATCAGGTGATTGAGGAAGAAGCTGTAGAACTAGAAGAAGCTACCGATCTTTATGATAAGGATGGTATTCAAATTACAAGATATTCACTTGGTGCTAAAAAAGGTATGGGAATCCAAGTTAATATGAACAAAAGAATAGCTTTACAAAGCTTTACAAGTAGCTCAGGTGGCGGTGGATATTTCCAGATTCATTCACAAGACTTACCTAAACTTTTAAAGGCAGTACAACAAGCAATTAAAGCTAATAAATAATGAAAAAGTTTCAGGACATAAGAGGATTTAACGGTATTAGTGAATCTGATATTCCTAAACAAACTGTTGACGAAGCTTTATCTAAAAAAGATATAAAGAAAGCTTTACAAAAAGTAAAGGGTTTATCTGATAAACAATTATCGTTAATCAGTACATTACCAATGCCTGTTATAACAAACATAGTTAATCAGTTAAGTACTATCGTTGCTAGCAATGATCCATTAGAAGAAAAATTAGTAGCTGGTGATTTAAGTATTCTAGATGCTATTTTAGGAAAAATTAAAGATGATGTTATTGACGATAAGGTCAAAGGTAACTTTGAAAAGAGTTGGCCTAAAATGCAGGCTTTAGCTAAAATAGCAGGATATGGTATCACTAAAAAGATGCAGGCAAAAGGTAAAGCCTATATGTGGAAATTAAGGAAGTAATATGGATAATAAGACAAGAAACGCAATAGTAAAATCATTTAATTCCAGATGGAAGTATCGCAAAGATAAAGATCAATATGGAATGGCTGATGCTTGGAAAATTATTTACTCCCCAGATGCAGAAGGTAAGTATGTAGGTGATTGTGAAGATTACGCATTATCAATTCTATATAGATTGTGTGGTGAAAGCCATATTAAAATGTGGTGGATGTTAATCACTCACCAGGCTGGTATATGTTTAGTTGGTCCAAGTAAATGGAAACTATCGCATGCAGTGTTAAGGTATAAAGGCGAATGGGTCGATAACTGGACTAAGAAATTTGGACCTAAATCGGCTATAGAAAAGAATCATACTTTCCATATCTTTTATGGATATGGTTGGGCTTATATGACAGCTCTTAAAATGATTCTTAGTAAAGTAGTTAGGACAATCAAATAGTGTATAGTTTTAAAGAAAAAGAATTTGGTGTTTACGAAGGTGCAACATATCCTTTAGAAACACCTTTGATAGAAGCTCCTGAGTTAAATAAACCAAAGCGAAGTGGACCAGATGATCCTAAAAAATTCGTGGTTTATGTAAAGGATCCTACAACTGGAAATGTTAAGAAAATAAATTTTGGTAACGAAAAGGACTTTGAAGGTGGTAATGCTAAAATTAATAATAGAGAAAGAGCTAAGGCATTCTCTGATAGGCATAACTGTCCAGCAAAGAAAGATAAACTTAGCCCTGGATATTGGTCATGCAATCTTCCAAGGTACGCAAAAGAATTAGGATTAAAAGGTGGCGGAAACTATTTTTGGTAAGCCTTACACAGATAAAGGCGAATTAAGGGAATTCGACATTGCGAAAGATGATGAAGAATATGTTTGGCACCGTGACGCAGAAGATCGAGAGTGCGAAATACTAGAAGGGGATGGTTGGTTATTTCAATATGAGAACTGTCTACCTTGGGCTTTAACACCTGGTATGATATTTCACATTATGGGTAGCGAATATCATCGATTAATAAAAGGTAAAAATAATCTTAAAGTGAGGTTAATTAAATATGAACAAGTTATCAGCAGCTGAGCAAAGAGCTGAAGCAGCCGCAAGGCTTGATCGTATAGAGGAGAAAATCGACAAGATGTCCGAAGCGATTATTTCCTTGGCGAGAGCCGAAGAAAAAATTATAACACTTACATCTTTCAGTAAACAACAATCTGAACAGATTCAAAATGTTATAAATAAAGTGGACGCGTTGGAAAAAAGGGTAGAAGCTAATGCTAATACCGTTAACGTAATAAACAAATTATTCTGGATAGTCATGGCAGCTGCCGCAACAGCTATTACTGGGATGATATTAATGCAATAAGAGGTATACAATTATGCAAAACATGTTTAACGACGACATTACCCAAAGCATTGCTAAGACTGTCAGTGATGTGCTAGAAGGTAAAAAAGAAGTCAAAGAAAAAATGGATCCTAGAGACCATGTAAAAAATAAAGACGGTCAATTCGTAGTTGTTGATGCAAATGGTGATGACGTTAAAGCTTTCGGAAAGAAAGCTGAAGCAGAAGCTTATGCAGTTAAAAATCACGAATCTTTAATGGCGGTTAAAAAGGAATCTCCTGAAGAACCAAAACCAGCTGGCGAGAAGAAATTTAAAGCTATGCACAAAATTAAAAAATCTGGTGAGACAGAAGGTGGAACAGTAGTTAAAGAATCTATTGAAGAATCAACTATCTCTATAGATTATATGCATAAAATTGAAGAGAAGCTTAAGCCAGGAAAAGGTAAATCAACCTTAGATATAGATTACATTGGCGATAAAGATCTAACAAAGAAGTTAGAGAAAAAGTTTAAAATCAAGTTTAAGCAAACTGGTTCAACAACAGCTGATGTTTCTGGAGAGAAGAAAATGCTTTTGGCTTTTATGAAGTCTGATGCTTATCTAATGGATGACGGCGATATAGAAGAACTATATCCTGAACTATTAGAATCTAAGCAGATACTTCCTGAAGAGGATAAAGAGAACGGATATGTAAATCTTCCAATCGAAGAACTATCTGATAAACAAAAAGAATACCAAAAGGTATTTAAAGCTGCTATGAAAAAGTTTGGTGTTAAATCACCTGCAGATTTTAAAGATGATGCAAAGAAAAAAGAATTCTTTGATTACATCGATAAAAACTATACAGCAGAAAAGGAGAGCGACTAATGAAATACTTT
>Ga0315315_10007231_pt1 | contig 10279 bp, 7 predicted proteins | sample M140m3416metaG_FD_203699 | JGI IMG/M metagenome (GOLD analysis project Ga0315315, IMG submission 203699) | Ammonia-oxidizing marine archaeal communities from Monterey Bay, California, United States - M1 40m 3416 | ecosystem: Environmental > Aquatic > Marine > Intertidal zone | place: USA... | reverse complement strand
AGATTTTTCTAGTACTGCAGGTGTTTCATCAATGTGTGCAGGAGAGCAAATTGTTGTAAAGGGGAATCAATCAGCTTTCGGTCTTGGTAATATTACTTCTTTTATTTGGGATTTTGATGATGGCGTTATTGATAGTTCAGGTAATAATTTTTTATCTCACTCATATAGTTCAGCTAACTCTTATAATGTTACATTAACTGTAGAATATAATGAGCTTATTGAATCAAAGGCTGCAGATTTAGCAGATTTAGATATTGTTGGCGCTTCTTCATATGATTCTATTGTTGAATCTTTAATTGTTCAAGGAACAGAGCAAGAACTTAATGATTTAGGGGCTTCAAATATTACTTTGCATTTGGATCTTGATTCATTAAGTTTAAATTCTAAATGGAAATATAATGCTCCAGAAGATAGTGTTGTAGGAGCTCACTCTTCATTTCTTTTAGGATTAGATACCTTTCTTCTGGTTTTTACAGCTGAATATGGAGATTCTTTAAGCCTAGAAGAGTATGATCGTTTGGATGGATGTTTTTTAACTTGGCAACAAGATTCTATAGGTTGGCAAGGAGATACCTTAACCTATTATTATGGTAATTATGAGAGTATTGCATATGATGCATATTTTATGGATACTCTTTTTTATAGAGGAGATTTTGACAAGAAGACTTATGTAGCCTACTATAATAATACTTGTGTTTCATCAGTTACCAAGGAAGGTTTTGTTACGGTATATAATTCAGTTTCCTCTTCAAATGCATCATCTTATACATATAGTTTTGAGTCTGAATCTGATTGGGATGGAGGAGATTGGCAGACGGATCAACCAATAGATAGTGTAAATCAATGGAATTTTAATAATACTAATAATACCGTTTGGGAATGGGTGGATGATGCAGCTGTTGATGGAAATGCATCAATAAAAATAGATGGGGATAAGATGTTAATAGGAAGGTCAGCTGTAATAATCTCTAAGGCGTATGACTTAAGTGCTTTTACAACGCCTGCAATTAGGCTTTCCTGGTCTGGAGCATCTGTAAATACATTTCCTGTTAATGAGCTTGTAGTCACGTATTCTGATAATTGTGGTGAGACTTGGAAAAGCTTATCTACAATGTCGGCGGTTGAGACGTCAAATGCTGGTCTTTATACTACCAGATTTAAGCCAAATGCTTCTGAGTGGGATACTATTATTCTGACGGCATCTCAACTAAAAGATTCAAATATTAGATTTAAAATTGAATATATGGTTAATGGGACTGCTAATAACTTTTACCTAGATAATATTATGATTGGTGAAGAATCATCCTTAATGATTGCTGAGAATAATACAAGTTCAAGGATTTCAATGTTCCCTAATCCTGCAAAAGGACATGCAACTATTGCTTTAGAAAATATAGCTGATCAGAATGTTGAAGTCACTTTGATTAATATTTTAGGAGAGGAGGTTCATAATTTGTATTCAGGTAGAGTTGTCAGTATGTATCAAGAGATTCCTGTTGAAGTGACAAGTTTTGACAAAGGAATATACTTTGTTAGGGTGTCAACTCATGGAAATGTTATTCTTACTGATAAATTAATTGTTGAATAGGAAAACTAGTAAGTTTAGGATATTAGAAGCTGTCATAATTGGCAGCTTTTTTTATGCTTTTTTAATTCCATTTTTCCATTTTCTAGAACACCATATGAGTCGTAAACTATCCATTCTCCAAGATTAATGTAGGTTGCTCTCTCATCTATTTTTATTTCTAATGGTAGATGTCGGTGTCCAAATACATAATAGTCAATAGGGTTGATTTTTTGTTGCTCTTTAGAATACATAAATAATATTTCTTTTTCTTTTTCCTTGAATGGTGTTGCATGTTTTCTTCGGCTATTATTACTCCATGAATGTGCGATAAAGAATGCTAGGTTAGGATGAAGTCGAGTGAATGCCCATTGGCATATTTTTGATGTAAAGATTTGTTTAATAAATTTATAGAGATAATCCCCTTTTCCTATTCCGTCTCCATGTCCAATAAGAATTCTTTTGCCCTGTTCTTCAATTATTTTTGGTTTGTGATGGATGATAATTCCTATCTCTCTTTCAAAGTATTCACCTATCCATAGATCATGATTTCCTACAAACAGATGTATCTCAGTTCCGTTATCAATAAGCTCAGCTAATTTTCCTAGTAATCGAACAAATCCTTTTGGTATTACTTTCTTATATTCAAACCAGAAGTCGAAGATGTCTCCAGCTAGATAGATTGCTTGTGCATCTTCTTCAATTTTATTTAGCCAACTCACAATTCTTTTTTCTCTATTATGGCTTTCCTCTAAATTATTGGCTCCTAAATGAAAGTCAGAAGCGAAATATATCTTATTCTTATTCAAAGTTTTTTTCTAGTTCTCTAATTAATATTTGATTTGCAATTTTAGGGTCTGCTTTCCCTCTTGAGAGTTTCATAACTTCCCCCATAAATAAACCAATCAGTCCTTTTTTTCCTTTTTTGTATTCAGCTACTTTCTCTGGGTATTTGATTATTGATTTTCTAATGTAATCTTTGATTATTTCAGTATCGCTTTCTTGTATCCACCGATTTTTCATTGCAATATCTTCTGCAAATTCATTAGTTTCTAGCATTACAGGGAATATTTTGCTTGTAGCAATTGTATTACTTACTTTTCCTTCATCAATGATAGTAATTAAACTTGCTAATTGTTTAGGAGGGATATCAAATTTACTAATATCAATTGCATTCTCATTTAGGTATGATTTAATAGTTCCATTAACAAAGTTTGCTGCAGTTTTATATTTCTTTGTGAAGCCACATAGGTCATTATAGTAGAGGGCAATTCCTTTTTCATCCACTAATACGTTAGCGTCATATTCCGAAAGATTAAATTTAGTTGTAAACTTTTCAAATAGTTCATTCGGTAAAGGAGGTAATGTTTTTTTAATCTCGTTAATATATTTTTTAGTTATAATTATTGGCTGTAAGTCAGGTTCAGGGAAATATCTATAATCATTTGCCTCCTCTTTATGCCGCATAGATATGGTAGTGTTATTAGCCGCATTAAAACTTCTTGTTTCGTGTACAACTGCCTCTCCTTTTTCTAATATCTCTATCTGTCTTGTTATCTCAAATTCGATTGCTCTTTTTACATTTTTACTGGAATTCATATTTTTTACTTCAACTTTTGTCCCAAATTTTCTTGAGCCTTGTATCATTACTGAGATATTTGCATCACATCTTAACGACCCCTCTTCCATATTACCATCGCATATGCCTAAATAACGTACAAGTTTTCGTACTTGATTAATATATTGGCTTGCCTCATCAGAGCTTCTAATCTCTGGTTCTGAAACCATTTCTAAGAGAGGTACACCAGCCCTATTTAAGTCAATAAGTGTGTGGAAAGGATCTAAATCATGGATAGATTTTCCAGCATCTTCTTCCATGTGTATACGAGTAATTTGAATTTCTTTTTTTTTACCTTTTTCACCAGTTATAATTATACTACCTCCATTGCAAATCGGAGTTTGATCTTGTGTTATTTGATATCCTTTAGGTAAATCAGCATAGAAGTAATTTTTACGGGCATATTCATTTTTTTCTCTTATTTTAGATCCAACAGCAAGACCTAATTTGACTGCGCACTTAATAACCTCAGAGTTACTTCTAGGTAGTGTGCCTGGATGTCCTAATGATATTATAGATGTTTTAGTATTTGGCTTTGCTCCATATATATTCTCATCTGAAGAGTACGCCTTAGTTTTAGTAAGTAGTTGCGCATGTATTTCGAGTCCAATTACGGACTCATATTTATTGTTGATTTTCATTATTTAAAGATTACGCTTCCTGATTTTAGATGTTTATTTTCTTTTGTTAATGTATAAAGATATAAGCCATTAGCTAATCCTTTTCTTACGATAGTTCTGTTGTTTTTATCTAATTTTTGATTTAATATTTTTATGCCCAAGCTGCTATAGATATCAATGTTATCTGCTTCTGAGATAATTGTAAAATTATCAGTTATCGGATTAGGATATATATAATTTTCAGCATTATTTTCAGTTATATTTGTTGTAGAACTAAGTTCAATAATATATAGTCCAGTTTGCATATCTGAAACAATAATATTTCCGGATGGTAAATAAGGATAAACTCCCCAAGCTCCTTTATATGAGTCATGGTCATTAGGAGTGTATGTGTCATATTCCCATATTTGAATAGGATTATTTGGGTCTGAAATATCAAACACTCTTAAGCCATCATGATAATAAGGTATATATGCCATGTTTCCTTTAATTATGCCATTGTGTGCCATAGAATTTGGATCAATTCCGGAGTTGAATACCGATAGGACAGAGATATTACTTAGATCTGAAACATCTAATATCTTGACATCATATCCATGATTTTCGTCCTGCATAATGTAAAGAGTTCCATCTTCATTTAGCCATCCAGAATGATTGTATCCAGCATCAGGATATGAGGTAAGAGACCCTAGTAGTGTAGGCTGATCACCCATCTGGTTTACCATTGAGAAATCTAGAACTCTAAATCCATCATTCCCACAGTTAAGATAGGCAGAGTCATTTCTCACAAATGCATCATGTACATGTCCTACATCGTTATATGAGTATATTAGAGTGGGGGCAGTTGGTATATTTAGACTATATACATCCATAGCTGAATTTGATGCACAAGCATATAATTTCGCAGCCGCAGTGTCAATATATATGTTATGAGATTTGGTGAAGAGCACATTTGAATCGTATACTACACTTACTGAGTTTGGTAAATTGCTAATATCAACAATTTGTAATGTGCTTGAATTTCCTTCGTCACAAACTATATACAAATAGCCTTCAAAGTCATGATAATCTCTATGTATAACTCCACCTCCTGTGTATGCTCCTTCTACAAATGCAACTTCAGAACTGTTTACTGCTTCTGTCACGTCAAAGAAATGAGTTCCTGCGGTAGATCCAATTATTGCTATTTCACTTTCATTTATAGATAACCCCCAACATTCATTATAGGTATTGTTATATGCCCATGAACCTACTAAAGAGGAATCCTGCCAGTTATATAGTACTGTTGCAGTTTGTTGTCCTTTAATGGATGTAAGGATTAATAGGTTAATTATAATAAATAGTATTCTTCTTATGCTCATTATATTGATGAAATTAGTTTTTTAATAATTACGCTTAATTGAGGTTCTGCTAATTCAGCTATTTTTTGTATTTCTTCATGACTTACTTGCTTTATTTTTCCTGGGACACCTAGGTCAGTAATTACTGACATGGCAAAGCAAGGGATTCCCATGTGTCGAGCTACAATTACTTCTGGAGCTGTTGACATTCCTACTGTATCTCCACCAATAATTCTCATATGCCTATATTCTGCAGGCGTTTCTAATGTTGGTCCAGTAAGAGCCACATAAACACCTTTTTTTATAGATATTTTGTTTGTTCTTGCTATATCCTCTGCTTTTGTAATTAGACTCTTGCAATAAGGTTCACTCATGTCAGGGAATCTTGGGCCAAGCTCATCAATATTATGGCCAATTAGTGGGTTAGGAATCAGATTAATGTGATCATCAATTATCATTAAATCTCCTACTTGATATTCAGGGTTTACACCACCACTAGCATTTGAAACTATTAATTGTTTAATACCTAATAGTTTCATGACTCTTACGGGAAAAGTTACTTTATCTATAGAATACCCCTCGTAGAAATGAAAACGTCCTTGCATTGCTATTACTTCTTTGCCTCCTAATTTTCCAAATATTAATCTTCCTGAGTGCCCTTCAACAGTTGATAAAGGGAAATTAGGGATTTTTTCATATGATATTGTTTGTGCAATTTCTATTTCAGTAGTTAGTCCTCCTAATCCAGTACCTAGTATGATGCCAATTTCTGGCTTGTTCTTTATTTTTTCTTTTAGAAACCTTGCAGATTCTTTAATTTTTTTTAACATGATTTAATAGTTGTTTATTAAATAATTCTTCTTCACTTATAGCTACGTTCATAGTAATATAGTAGATATTTTCTTCTTTAAAAAGAGGTAAAAATTGTTTCAATTTAGTAGTGTCTTTTTCGGTGGTTAAGATAAGTTTTTTTAAGTCTTTATTATTATTGTGTTCTAATAAGATTTTTGAAATATCTTGTGATGTATAATAATGATGGTCAGCAAATTTTATTAGAAAAACCTTCCTTCCTTGACTTTCTAGATGCTTTACTAAAGTATTTGGGTCTGCAATGCCAGTTACTAGTGTAACACTATACGCTTCTTCATCTTCTAGCTCCTTATCATTTTTCATACACTTGTAGTTTGCATATTTTATTGATGAAAAATATCCTTTTTGATGTTTCTTGATATTTAAATCTTGAATTAACCCCCTCTTCTTTATTAAGGTTGTCTTTGCAGGGGTCTTACTTATTAAAATAACATCTGCTCTAGAAACATTTTCTTTATGTTCTCTTAAGCTTCCTAGCGGAAGTAGATTATCGTTGATAAATGGCTTGTGGAATGGAGTTATTATAATATTAAATGTAGCTTTTATCCATCTGTGCTGGAATCCATCATCAAGAATTATCACATCTGTTTTTGGATGATCGCTTATAATTCTTTCTACTCCTTTATTCCGGTTCTTATTTACTGCAACGATACAATTAGGGTTTTTTTTCTTTATTTCTATAGGCTCATCACCTGTCGTAGAAGGGAGGCTATTGGTTTCTACATAATTAAAGCCTGAAGTCTTACGGCCATATCCTCTGCTAAGTATTGCTACCTTGTAAGTTTGGGATAAAAGTCTTGCGATATAATTAGTATGTGGTGTTTTTCCAGTGCCACCTAAAGATAGATTCCCAATACAAATAATTGGAATGTTGTGCTCTTTCGATTTTAGAACTTTATAATTGAAAAGCAGGTTTCTAAAACCTGCTATCATGCCATAAATAATAGAAAGAGAATATAAAAGGGGACGCATAAGGCAAAGATAGTATTTTGTTGTCAAAGACTTTTGTATTTTTGAAAAATGAAAATAAAAGACATAACTAACTATTTAGAAAGAGTCGCGCCACTTTCTTATCAAGAAAAATATGACAACTCTGGCTTAATAGTTGGAGATAAGAATGTTATTGCCAAAGGAGCCCTTATAACACTTGATTGTACTGAGGCTGTCATTGATGAGGCAATAGAAAAAGATTGTAATCTTGTTATAGCTCATCATCCTATTATTTTTAAAGGGCTTAAGAAGTTAAATGGAGGTAGTTATACTGAAAGAAGCGTTATAAAAGCAATAAAGAATGATATTGCTATTTATGCTATTCATACTAATTTAGATAATGTATATAATGGAGTAAATAGTAGAATAGCTGAGATATTAGAAGTGAAAAATTGTAAGATTCTGAGGCCTAATAGTACATTCATTAAGCAATTAGTCGTATACTGTCCTTCTGTACATGCTGAATCGCTAAGAGAGTCATTATTAGAATCTGGTGCAGGAGAGTTTGCAAGTTATGATAATTGTAGTTTTTCAGTTATTGGGAAAGGAACATTTCGTCCTAAGAAAGGAAGTAATCCATTTTCTGGTAAAGTAGGAAAAATCGAAAAAGTTGTGGAAGAAAGGTTAGATTTTTTTTATAATGTTAAAGATGAAGATATGTTGCTTGAATCTTTGTTTAGGGCCCATCCATATGAACAAGTAGCATACCAAATTTATTCTTTGGATAACATTTGTACAGACATTGGTTCAGGTATGATTGGAGAATTAGAAAAAGAAATAGAAGCTGATAAATTTCTTAAATATATTAAAGATAGAATGCAGACACATTGTATCCGACACACTAGAGTTTATAATAAAAAGATTAAGAAGGTAGCTTTCTGTGGAGGTAGTGGTAGTTTCTTGTTAGAAGATGCAAAGTATCGTCAAGCGGATATATTTATATCAAGTGATTTTAAATATCATGAGTTTTTTGATGCCGATAATAATCTTATTATTGCTGATATTGGCCATTATGAAAGTGAACAGTTCACAAAGAATCTTATTTATGATTTGCTTATCAAAAAATTTACTAAGTTTGCCTTCCGATTATCAAAAGTGAATACTAATCCGATAAATTACCTCTAAAATGGCAAAAAAGACAAGAAAAAATAGTAGTTCTGTAGAAGATCAATTAAAAGCATTGCATAAACTTCAGGTTATTGATACTAAGATTGATAAGATTAGGATTATAAGAGGAGAATTGCCATTAGAGGTTTCTGATTTAGAAGATGTAGTTGCTGGGTTAAATAAAAGGTTAGAGAAATTTGAACAAGAATTAGAGCAGATAAATGATGACATTGCTGCTAATAAGAACACAATTTCTTTGGCTTCTAGCGCTATTGAGAAGTATGAAGAGCAGCTTAAGAATATTAAGAATAATCGTGAGTTCACTTCACTAACTAAGGAAGTGGAGTATCAAAATCTAGAAATTCAGATTGCAGAAAAGAAGAAATCTCAGAATGAGGCTAATATTCTTCATAAGCAAGAGATAATTAATGCTTGTAAAGAAGAAATGAAGGATAGGGAGGAGGAATTGAAAATGAAGTCAGATGAACTTAATGAAATTATTGCAGAAACTGAGAAAGAAGAGAAGTTATTGTTGACTGACTCGGCGAAAGCAGAGAAAGTTGTTAATGATAGGCTATTAGTTGGCTATAAGCGGATTAGAAGTAAGGTCATTAATGGTTTGGCTGTTGTATCTGTTGAGCGTAGTGCTTGTGGAGGTTGTTTTAGTCAAATTCCACCACAAAGACAATTAGATATAAAGATGCATAAGCAGGTAATATTTTGCGAGCATTGTGGTAGAGTTATGATTGATTCGGATATTCTTGAAAGCCAAGAATAATAATCAATAAGGTGCTGATTTAAAAGGGATTTCATATTTTTGGAATCCCTTTTTTTATGAGATGAGAATACTTACTCTGCTATTTCTGTCTTTTTCCCAATTGACTTTCGCATCATTCGATATGAATGATAATATGCAGGCATCTTATCATCATATCATAAATTTAGATTTTGAGGCTGCCGATTTATGCTTGTTAAAAGAAGAGTCCAAGAATCCAAGAAATGGATTTATTCTATTGCATAGAAATTATATTGATTTTTTAACTATTTTGATATCTGAGGATGTTCGTTATTTTAAATCACATGAGCACCTTAAAGATTTAAGAATTGGTTTGATAGAAAAGAATGATAGAGATTCACCATATTATTTGTATTGTAAAGCAGAGTTAAATATTCAATGGGCGGTCTCTAGATTAAAGTTTGGGGATTACATTACTTCTTCTTATGAGCTTGTAAAGGCATATATGTTACTTAAGGAAAACAAAAAGCGATTTCCTGATTTTCTTCTTAATAATAAAGGGCTAGGACTTTTGCATGCTTTCTTAGGTATTATTCCTGAGAATTTTCACTGGATATTACGTCTTACTGGTGTAGAGAATGCTGGTGTTTTGAGAGGGATTAATGAGCTAGATTCTGTTTTAAATGATAATCGCTTTCTAATGTATGAAGAGGAGATATTATTTTTACTTTCTTTTCTAAATATTAACTTAACTAATAATGACATTCTTTGTAATAAATATCTTGATAGAATAGGTGATAGGTATAGAGATAATATTTTGCTTAATTTTGCTGCTGCTCGTTTATCACATAATTTATTTAAGAATGATGATTGTATACATATCTTAAATAATAGACCAAATAATCCTAAATTATTTAGATTTCATTATCTTGATTATCTGCTAGCTATGTCATATCTTTATAACTTAGATCTTGATAGCGCAAAAAGCAGGTTTCAGTTTTTTTTAATAAATTTTAAAGGGGTTAATTATATTAAATCTGCTAATCATAAATTAGCATGGATTGCATTTTTGCAAGATGATAAGGTAATGAAGAATCAATATTTTTTAAAAGTTATTTCCGATGGCTCTAGTTTAGTTGATGAAGACAAGGTGGCATTAAAAGAGGCAAAACAGGGTTTTATTAGTGATATTTCTTTGTTGAGGGCTCGTTTGTTTTTTGATGGTGGGTATTATGCTTTAGCATTGTCAGAACTCAATCAGATTAAATCTCCAGATTCTCTTTCATTTCAAATAAATAAAATTGAATATTGGTATAGATTTGCTCGTGTTTATTCAAAATTAAAAGAAGATGAAACGTTAATTATTCCATATTACCAGAGGTCATTAGATGAGGGCGAAGAAAAATCTAGTTATTATGCGCCTATGTCTGCCTT
>Ga0315315_10007230_pt1 | contig 10279 bp, 9 predicted proteins | sample M140m3416metaG_FD_203699 | JGI IMG/M metagenome (GOLD analysis project Ga0315315, IMG submission 203699) | Ammonia-oxidizing marine archaeal communities from Monterey Bay, California, United States - M1 40m 3416 | ecosystem: Environmental > Aquatic > Marine > Intertidal zone | place: USA... | reverse complement strand
ACTTGGCGAGGACATCATGAGCAGAATATGGCTCTAACAGGAATTGCTTACTCAAGAGCTAAAAGAAGAAAACAGATTTTTGTTGCGACTTCTTCAGTTGGACCTGGATCGACAAATATGATTACTGCAGCAGCTGTAGCAATGAGTAATAGACTTCCAATACTTTTTTTACCCGGTGATACGTTTGCAAATAGAATGCCCGATCCAGTATTGCAACAAGTTGAGCACTTTAATAATCCAGGGATAACTCAGAATGATGGGTTTAAACCTGTTGTAAGATATTTTGATAGGATTACTAGACCAGAACAAATCATTTCAAGTTTACAACAAGCAATTCAAATTATGTTAGATCCAGCAGATTGTGGCCCAGCATGCATTTCATTAAGTCAAGATATTCAAGGTGAAGTTTATGATTATCCAGAAGAATTCTTTAAAGAAAGAGTTCATACGATTAGAAGACCTAGACCAGACGATTTTCAAATCAAAGAGGCAGCTGAACTTATTAAACAATCTAAGAAACCAATTATCATAGCCGGTGGAGGAGTTTTTTACTCAGATGCCACAGATGAATTAAGCGATTTTGCAAAAAAACATAACATTCCTGTAACACAAACCGTAATGGGATATTCTTCAATGAAAAAAGATCATACTCATTATTTAGGAACCATTGGTGGTTTAGGTGGAAGAGCTGCAAACAATTTAAGCAAAGAAACTGATACAGCGATTGCTATTGGAACTAAACTTGCAGATTTTACTACAGGTTCTTGGGCAAATTTTGAAAATCCTAATTTTAAATTAGTTTCTATAAATGCTGCACGGTTTGATGCAAATAAACACATGGCACAGGCAATTATTGGAGATGCCAAAGTATCATTAATGGAATTATCACAATTATTAGGAAGTTGGAAAGCTGATGATAGCTGGTATAAAAAATCTAGAAAAGAATTGAAAGACTGGGAAGCTTATGTTGATAAAGAAAGTGGACCAACTAATCAAAAACTTCCGAGCTATGCTCAAGTTATAGGAGCTTGTTATAGAAATTCAGACCCATCCGATATAGCAGTTACAGCAGCAGGAGGATTGGTTGGTGAGGTAATACAAGTTTGGAAGCCAAGAGAACTTAATACACATGAAACAGAATGGGGTTTTAGTTGCATGAGTTATGAAATTTCTGGGGCACTTGGTATCAAAATGGCTAATCCCAATAAAGAAGTTGTTTCATTTGTAGGTGATGGATCTTATCTTCTTTATAATTCAGATATCTATAGTTCCGTAATTACAAATAATAAATTGATATTAATTGTCTGTGACAATGGTGGCCATGCTGTAATTAATAGATTGCAATTATATAAAGGTGGTAAAGAATTCAATTGCTTACTCAAAAGCTCAAAGAATACTAACTTAGTGCCTGTAGATTTTGCAGGACATGCTAAAAGTATGGGAGCAGATGGTGAACATGTTAATTCTATAGCAGAATTAGAAGAGGCTTTTAAACGAGCAAAAAAATCAAAAAAAACTTATGTTATTTCAATTCATACTGATGGGTATCAATGGTTAGAAGGATCAGCTTACTGGGAAAGTCCTACTCTTGGAATTCCTACAACAGAAGAAAACAAAAAATCTCTTAAAGAACATCTTGAAGGTAAGAAAAAACAAAGAAAAGGTGTTTAATCATTATGAACAAAGTTTTTAACGTTGGTCTGGTTGGCTGCGGACATATTTCAGAGACCTATTTTAGAGCACAAGAATATTTTAATAATATTAAAATCATAAAATGCGCTGATTTAAATATTGACACAGCAAATAATTGTGCAAAAAATTATGGAATAGAGGCTGTAAGTTTAGATAATATTTATAAGGATAAGAATGTTGAAATTATTTTAAATCTTACAATACCTCAAGCGCATTACGAAGTATCTGAAAAAGCTCTTAGTTCAGGTAAACATTCTTATAGTGAAAAACCATTATGTATTAATTTTGAAGATGGAAAAAAACTATTAGATTTGGCAAAAAAAAATAATCTTTATTTGGGTAGTGCACCAGACACAGTTCTAGGTGCGGGTATTCAAAAATCAAAAGAGATAATTGAAAATGGAATAATAGGTAAAATAAATTTAGGAAATGCAATTTTTGCATATCCTGGTGTTCAATCTTACCACCCTAGCCCCGAGCCTTGGTTTTCAGAGAAAGAAGGCGGTCCTGTTATTGATATGGGCCCCTACTATATTACAGCTTTAGTAACTTTATTAGGACCTGTTAAGTGTGTTACCAGCAGATCAAAAAAAGTATTCGAAAAAAGAGAGATTGGTATTGGTCCTAGAAAAGGCAAAAGATTTAATGTTGAATGCGACACTACTTATGTTTCAACTTTAGAATTTCAAGACAATTCTCTTATTCAAATGACTTTATCTTTTGATGTGAAGGATCACAAAAGAAACCATATAGAATTGTACGGTGAAAAAGGATCAATTATTGTAACTGATCCTAATATGTTTGGTGGTTCAGTATTTACCTGCCTTGAATTAGGAGGTAAATGGACAGAACATGAAACACATAACTTGGAATTAGGTAAGATAAATATAAAAAGTCAAAGCTCAAGAGCGAACGAGTCTCCAACGAATGCAAACTACAGAGGTGCTGGTTTATCTGAAATGGCATTTTCAATTGAAAATAAGTCTGAACATATGTGTAATGGAGAGCTTTCTTTACATGTTTTAGATATTATTCAATCTATAATGAGATCAGCAAAGTCTAAAAAAACCGAAATTTTAACAACTAAGTGTAAAATTCCTCCAAGATTTACTCAAGAAAAAATTAAAAAAATACTTAAATAAAATCATCTTTTCCCAACAAAGCAGCACCTCTTACACCACTCGCATCACCAAACAAAGGCTTTAAGAATACTGTTTTTAAATTTGGCTCGTTGATCAATTTAGAGGTTAATAATTTTACCTCATCTAAAAAATCAATTTCATTAGAGACTCCTCCACCAAAAACAATTGCATCCGGATCAATAGTCGTAATAATTGTAATTAAAGATCTTGCTAATTTATCTTTATAATCGTTAATAAAGTTTTTTGCATTAATATCATTTTTTCTATATCTAGAAAAAATCTCTTTAGCAGTTAACCCATTATTAAATTTAAGTCTAAAATTTTTTTCTATCGATTTACCGGATAAAAAGCCCTCTATTCGATTCGAGAAATCTAATTTATTTTCTGATTTTAGATTAGGAATATCTAGTTCCGGCATTTGATTTAAACTCCATTCACCACCTAACCCATTAGATCCAGAAATGATTTTTTTATTAATTACTAATCCTCCGCCACAACCAGATCCAAGTATAATTCCAAAAACTGTTTCATAATGGCTTGCAGATCCATCATAAGATTCAGATAAGCAAAAACAATTAGCATCATTTTCTAAGTAAATATTATTTTTTATATTCTTTTTTAAATCTTTAATTAAATTTTTACTATTTAACCACTGTGAATTATGGGCATTTTTAATTAAACCAGTTGTTTTATCTGTTGCACCTGGGTGGCAAATTCCAACATTTAAATTTTCTTCATTTTTATTTTCTATATCTTTAATAATTGAAATTATTGATTTTACAGTCTTAATATAATCTTTTGGTGTAGAAATTCTCTTTCTCGTTAACTCTTTATTTTGATCATCTAATAGAACGTATTCGATCTTTGTTGCTCCTAAATCTATACCGATTTGCATTTCTATGAAGAAATTCTATTCATTTCTTTAAGCTCGACTTCTAACTTGTCAAGCTCTTCTCCCCCGGCCATCATACTCAAAAGCTTTTCTCTAGAAATATCTTTCTTTTCATATGTCCCTAAACTTTTACCTCGATTAAGAACTGTGAAACTGTTTCCTACTGGGTATGCGTGATGAACGTTATGAGTAATTAAAATCACTGCTAAACCCTGTGAGGCAGCCTTAACAATATATTTCAACACCACAGATGCTTGGTGAACTCCTAACGCAGAAGTTGGTTCATCTAGAACTAAAACTTTAGCTCCAAAGTAAATTGCTCTACTTATAGCTAAGCACTGTCTTTCACCACCGGACATTGTTCCAACAGCTTGCGATGGATCTCTTACATCGATACCTATTTGTCCCATTCTTTCTGCGGCGATTTTATTAGCTTTTTCAATATCAAAAGTTTTAAATAATGGAGGACCTTTTAATGGTTCTCGGCCCATGAAAAAATTTCTAGTAACACTCATTAGTGAGACCAGTGCTAAATCTTGATAAACAGTCGCTATACCCATATCTAAAGCATCTTTAGGACCATCAAAAATAGTTTTCTTATCTTCTACAATTATTTCACCTTCATCGGGTTTGTGAACTCCGGCCAATGTTTTGATCAATGTAGATTTACCAGCACCGTTATCTCCTAACAGACACATTATCTCTCCTTTTTTTAATTTCATAGTTACATTTTTTAAGGCAATAACTTTCCCAAAAAATTTACTAATGTTATTAAATTGAATTAAATAGTCTGACATCATTTACTCTCTGTCACTTTTCTTCTTATATAATTGTTAAAAATTACAGCAATTAACATCATGGCTCCTAAAAAAACTTTAAACCAATCAGTGTCTATATCTGTATAAAAGATCCCCATAGAAACTGTGCCAAATATTAATGCACCAAAAGCAGCGCCTATAGCTGAACCATAACCACCGGTTAACAAACATCCACCTACAACAGCTGCAGCTATTGCTTCTAATTCCTTTAAAGTTCCTCTCATTGTGTCAGCCGAACCTGCGTCTAAAACTTGAATTGTAGCAAACACTGTTGATGCGACGGCTGTTCCAATAAATAAACTAATTTTAACTCTTCCAACCGGAACACCAACATTATTAGCACCATTTTTATCTCCACCTGATGCGAATATCCAATTTCCGTATCTTGTTTTCATTAAAATCCATGTTGCGACTATAGTTAAAAATATAAACCAAATAACTGAAGGAGGGATACCAGTTGCTAAAGGAGTTCCATCTGTTCTGAGTGCAATTAAATTCATTGATCCCAACCATGTAAATAACCACTTAAACGTATCTGTTGCAAAAATCCAAGCTATAGGGTCATTTTCAATTAACACTCTTAAACCCGGAACTTGTGTTCGACCAGTAATTAATCTTGTTAATGCTAAAGTTGCTCCTCGTAATATAAAAAGCATTGCAAGTGTTACAATAAAAGAAGGTAAACCTGTTTTAACTACAAGTATTCCATTAAAATAACCTACCAATACAGCCATTGAAAACGCAAAAATAATACTCATCCACAGTGGCCAACCCCAATATATTGCTGGTATAGCTATACAAATACCTGCAAATCCTATCATTGAACCAATTGATAAATCAAATTCTCCTCCAATCATCAACATAGCTGCAGCTATCGCAATAATTCCTAGATTAGCGGAAACATCTAAAAAATTTAACATTCCGTAGGCGCTAAACATACCTGTATCACCAGCAACAATGCCAAAAAAAATAAATACAAGAATTGCACCACCTAAAGCCCCAAGTTCAGGCCTATTTAACAATAATTTTAATTTAGAAACTTTTTGAAGTCTCTCGTCTTGATTAAGATTTATTTTACTTTGAATACTTTTGGATTTAGCAGACATAATTTAAAAAAATTAAAAAAAAGGCCTAGTGAATAATCACTAGGCCCCTTTAATATATTTTTTATCTATAACCTTGAGCAGCCCATTTTATTACACTTTTAGCGTTTTGAGGTGTAACAAAACCAGGTCCTGTCATAACTACACCAGCTGGCATAGTTCCATATCTCATGTATTGAGAAAAGATAGCTATAGGTAAGTAGCCTTGTAAGTACTGTTGTTGATCAATTAAGAATTCAACTTTACCAGCAGCAGCAGCTTTAAGCATTCCTGGAGACATATCAAAAGTTCCAAGTTTAACACTTCCAACTTTACCAGCAGATTCTAATGCTTTAAGAGCAGCTTCACCCGCTAGACCAGCGCCTAAAGTAAGAATGGTATCATATCCACCACCTAATTTAGCAGCAACAGCTTTTTGAATTTCAGTTGGGTCGTTAGATGTTCCTAATATTTCTACAGAACCTCCGAAACCTTTTTTAAAACCAGCACATCTTCTATCTAAAGCAACGTTACCAACTTCATGGTTAACACATAATGCTTTTTTTCCACCAGCAGCTTTCATTTTTTGTCCGCCACCTACTCCTGCTTCAAATTCAGTTTGACCTACGTGAGCACTAATTCCAAGTTTCATATAGTCGTCTGAACCAGAGTTCATAGATATTACTGGAATACCTGCAGATATTGCAGCTTTAACAGATTTACCTAGAGCGGCAGCATCTGGTAAAGTTATCACAATACCTTTAGGTTTTTGAGAAACAGCATTATCAATTAATTTTGCCATTTCAACCATGTCGAATGTTGCTGGAGCAGTATATTTGCAAGATACTTTCATATCTTTGCAAGCTTTATCTACACCATTTTTAGCAACTGACCAGAAAGGGTCATTAGCTTGCCCGTGTGACACAACAATAATATCAACCGCTAAAGCAGCAACTGATGTCATCGCCCATGTCAAAAGAGCAGCAATTGTTAAGTATACTTTTTTCATTATTTCCCTCTTGTTGTTAATTAATTTGACGGCATTAAAACAAATTATAGAAGCAATATCAAAAAAAAATATTATCGATACAACCTAGAGTATACCAAATAACAATAATAATTATTAGACTTTAACTGTTTTTTTTAATCTTAGAGATTTATAAGCTGCATTAGCTAATTTTAAAGCCATAAAACCATCTTCAAATGTAGATCTAGATTTAATTTTATTTTTGTGAAGCATTAAAAGTTCTTTGAGTTGTAAATTATAAGAATCTTTGTATCGATCAATAAAAAAATTTAAAAAAGGTTTTTGAGCTTTCGTATGTTTAGAATTAAAAAGCTCTGTTGAATTTTCTTTTTTATTAGCTGAGATTAACATCCCGTTTTTGCCGAATAATTCAATTCTTTGATCATAGCCAAAAGAACAGTGTCTTGAATTAGTTATTACGCAAATTACTCCTTTTTTTGATTTCATAGTTACCGCAGCTAATTCATGATCATTTATTTTATTATAAAAAGGTTCAAACGAAGATGTCAAAGCATGAACTTCATTAATTTCATCTTTTCCTAAATAAAATCTACATAGATCAAAATCATGAATCATCATGTCTCTAAAAATTCCTCCTGAAGATTTAAGATATGATATAGACGGTGGAGCTGGATCTCTACTTGTTATAATAATTTTTTCTAATTTACCAATTTTATTTTTATTTAAATCTTTTTTAATTGAATAATGACCTGGATCATACCTTCTATTAAAACCTAATTGTATTTTTGGATTATTTTTTCTTACTTTTTTAAAAGTTTTTATAATTTTATTAACATCCAGGTCCAAGGGTTTTTCACAAAAAATTGTTTTTTTATTTTTTATTCCCTCCTCAATAAATTTTATATGTGTGTTAGTTGGGCTAGATATAAAAATAATTTCTACGTTTTTATCTTTAAAAATTTTATTGAAATTTTTTTCTATTTTACAATTATAAAGTTTTTTAGCTTTTTTGCATAATCGATCTAGTTTTTCATAAACATAAATTATCTTAATTTGTTTATGTTTACTTAAATTTTGTGCATGCATTTGACCAATTCTACCAAATCCAAAGAGAGCAATATTAATCATAATGTTTTGAATAAATTATTTTTTTATAATATAAACTTATTACTTTAATAAAATTATGTCTATAAAATTAGGTATAGCCCCTATCGCATGGAGCAACGATGATATGCCCGAACTCGGTGGTGATACTACATTGGAACAATGCTTGGCTGAAGCAAGTAAAGCAGGTTTTACTGGTATTGAGTCAGGTGGCAAATTTCCAAAAAATTCAAAAGATCTATTACCTAAATTAAATAAAGAAAATTTACAATTATGCTCAGGTTGGTATGGAGCTCAGCTCTTGAAAAATTCTCCCAAAGAAGAGTTCGCCCTCATGCGGCAACAATTAGATTTGTTTAAAGATTGTAATGCGCCATGTATGGTTTTTGCTGAAGTTACTAATTCTGTTCAAGGGGATCCAAAAATTCCTTTATCAAAAAGGCCGAGACTTTCCAATGATGATTGGCAAACCCTTACATCAAGAATAAATGAAATTGGAAAGATGATGATAGATGAAGAAATGCCTATAGCATATCATCATCATATGGGAACTGTTATTGAAACTGAAAATGAAACAAAAAGATTAATTGAAAATACCCATGATAGTGTAAAACTTTTAATTGATACTGGCCATATGTTATTTGCACAAGGTAACTCAATTAAACTTGCCGAAGACTTTAGTGAAAGATTAATTCATGTTCATTGTAAAGATATAAGAAAAGAAGTTTTGGAAAAATCATTAAAAGAAGATAGTACTTTTAGAAAAGCATTTTTAGATGGGGCCTTTACAGTACCTGGAGATGGATGCATTGATTATGAGCCCTTTCTAAAAGTTTTATTTAAAAAAAATTATAAAGGTTGGTTGGTTGTAGAGGCCGAACAAGATCCCGCTAAAGCAAATCCCTTTGAATATGCAAAAATTGGATATAATTATTTAAGTAAAAAAGCTAAAAAATGCGGATTTGAAATTATTTATTAACGATAGACTGAAACAAGTTCATTATTACCAGCAGCTACGCAAGGTGATTTAACACAAGTTCCAATAACCCATTCGGATCCAGCTTCAGAGTCAAAATTGCTTTCAGAAACAAAAATTATTCCTTTATCGGTTGATTGACCAGCTTTACCTTCCGCTTGTATTCTTGGATCCTGGGAAGTTTGTATCAGAGGTTTTTCAATTTTATAAGGATTATTCAAATTAAAATTATCTGAAATAAATTTTACAATACTAGATGATGACCAGGAAGTATTACAATTTTCACCCCACGAGGTTTTCTCGTTTTCATTAGAGCTGCATTCATTAATTTCTTTATTTATAAACTCAACAACTGTTTTATGATTAGACTTAATATCATTTGCTTTTTCCACAACAGCAGTCCTTGTTGAAGCCGTCCATAATAGCATTACCACCACATACATTAGTGAACTAATCACTAAAAATTCTAGTGAACCGAAATTTTTAAATTTTCTTTTTAAAATAATCATAATTTAACGTACATTGATTTATCTAATTTATTTTCAAAAAAATCAATAATGTTTTTTGTAGTTTCTATGCCCATTCTTGAAGTACATTCCTCAGTAAAAGTTGCCGAGTGAGGAGTTAAAATAACTTTATTATTTTTAAGTAATGGATTATTTTTTTCAACTGGTTCTACAGCAAAAACATCAAGCGCAGCACCAAATATTAATCTTTCATTTAAAGCTTTTTCTAAATCGTATTCATTTATAATACCTCCACGCGCTGTGTTTACTATTATTGAATTTTTTTTCATTTTTTTAAAAACAGAATAATTAAATAAATCTTTAGTTTTATCTGTAAAAGGCATATGTAAAGAAATATAATCAGCAATTTTTAACCCTTCTTCAATTGAATTCACTTTAACACCACCATATTCTTCTATAATTTTCTTATCAATATATGGGTCATATACATAAACATTTGTCCCAAAAGGCAAACACCTGCTAATAAGTTTCTTGCCTATTCTACCAAAGCCAGCAATTAAAATATTCTTATTTAATAATTCAAAAGATTTAATTTGTTTTGCATTTTCTTTGAAATTTCCCGCTCTAACTTCAAAATCATATTTCATAATTGATTTGGATAAGCAAAGAAACATGGACAAAACATGTTCCGCAACAGCAACCGCATTAGCAGTTGCGGTAATTAATAAAGAAATATTATTTTTTTTAATATAATTTAAATCAACATTATCAAAACCAACTCCATGTCTTGAAATTACTTTTAGTTTTTTACAATGCTTTAAAACATTTTCATTAAGTTTGGAAACTCTTAAAGTGCAAGCATCAAAATTTGGTAATTTTTTTATTAGATTTTCTTCAGAAACGTCTGTGATTAGTTCATATTCAAAATTTGGATGTTTTTTAATCACCTCTAAACCATCTTTGTGAATTTCTTCTATTACAGCAATTTTATGTTTCATAAGTTATGGCGGTCCCAAGGGGAATCGAACCCCTCTTTGTTGGATGAAAACCAACTGTCCTAACCGATAGACGATGGGACCGTATTTTTGAAAGTCTTATTAACAGAAATATCATCGATA
>Ga0315315_10007229_pt1 | contig 10281 bp, 5 predicted proteins | sample M140m3416metaG_FD_203699 | JGI IMG/M metagenome (GOLD analysis project Ga0315315, IMG submission 203699) | Ammonia-oxidizing marine archaeal communities from Monterey Bay, California, United States - M1 40m 3416 | ecosystem: Environmental > Aquatic > Marine > Intertidal zone | place: USA... | reverse complement strand
TGAGGACAGTTTTTTTGAGACGTTTGCGGTATGTGTATGCATACTATGCATACGAGTCGTAGCTATCTAAAATAGTACTCTAGAGTAAGTACGAGAGCTCGGCAAAGGCGACCAGGTTACTTACGAGCGTATACATAGTATTCCAATATGCTTAAAAATACATCATGTACCGTAAACAGCTCTAAATATAGCAACAGTAAAGAGATTTGATTTCGGCTGGTCAACGAGAACAGCCGTTGGGGCTAGTGGAAGAGAAAACGCAAATGGAACACAATCAAGACGATGGTGATGGTGACTTCCAGTCAGAGTCAGAAGAGCGGGTCGAGCGTTTCTGAAATGATTCGACGATTTCGAAACTCAGAGCCTACATCTCGGCGGGAAAGGGATTTATCGAGGTATAACGGAAGTGCTCCGTGGAAAATGTTCTACGACGAGCAAGCAATCAGGTCGAGGTACTCGGCTCTAGGGGCACCTCTGTGTCCGTTGGATCCAGCTGAGCCAAAGGTATCAATAGTAAAGCTTGCTGACCAAATCCGGTCATGTCCAGAGGGAAGGAAGCCGAGGTTGAGCATAGGCAAGATCGATCAGAAAGGACAAGCAATCAGCTGCAATGAAGCATTCCCCTTAATTCCAGAGCAACACAGCAGCAATGACGAGGCAGCGAAAGTTTCTCACGAAGGAGATATTGAGGATCGCCCCTGCGAAGGCGACGATGTCGATGTTTCCTATTTCCCACTTGGCACGGCGTAAATTCGTGACAGTTTGAAACGACTTGTACTCCTTCTATTATGTTTCATCAGTGATTATTACTAAAGTTGATCTTCTTCTATCTGGCTCGCTAGTTCTCTAATTGTAATAAGTTTATAGCTCGTCGCCCTTCTTATCACTTCCAAAGAGGGTGGATTCTAGAAATTTAGCGAGCTCGACAAGCTCGTCGGGGTCGCTCTGATGCCCCATATCATACTGGAGGTCGGTGACTTTTACGCCCTCCCCCCTTAATTTGTCAACTCCAAAAGCTTGCTGTTCAAAAAGAACTTTGTCATCGTACTCGCCGTGCGCCCATAGCAGGGGTGTCTTGTCCCGCGCCTGTTCGGGAACTTTCAGTTCGTCAGGCAGAGTGAGCCAGCCACTCAGCACTGCGCAGCCCGCGTACGGTCGAAATTTGTCCCCGGCTCCTCCCTCTCCTCCCCCACGGTAGGCAGCCAGAAGCGCTGCGGCTCCCCCCTGCGAAAAACCGCCCACAACGATCCTCTCGGGGGGGATTCCTTCCTCATCCTGCAGTTTCTTGACCTCTGTCTCGATCGCGGCTACGGACCTCTCCAGTCCCTTCCTGTCGTCCTTCGACCCCACAGCTATCGGCCAGTCGTATAGGTCGAACCATCCCGGCATTTTCGACCCCCCATTAATTGTGATGGAAATTACTGGCGCGGGGGGGAACCGGTAGGCGAGGCAGGAGAGGCTGGGCCTGGTCTGGGGGAGAGCACTCTGAATGGAACTCCATCCGCTCGGCGTATCGCCGAGTCCGTGGAGAAACACCAGCGCTCCGCGGGGGGAGGTACCGGTGGTTGGAGTGGACATGGCTCGGACCGATGAGGGGCGACATAAAATGCTTCCGATCATCACAATGATGGTCAGGAGGCAAAGCATGGTGGAGTTAAGTCTAACGGTCTAACGAGCTTCGACGGCGTGCGATCATAACTGTAGATATTTCCCTTGTGTGCGGTGCGAGGTGATCACATACTACCGTACGTGTGTACTGTGGTGAAACGAGTACGACTCGTACTTAGTAAATATTAATACATACAGCTGTAAAGTAACTTACTACTACTAAAAGGTATGAGCTCGTATGCATATGCATAATACGAGTCGTACTCTAGTAGTACTACTACTAGCTATGCATATTATGCATAGTACTACTAGTTTGCATAGTATGCATATTATGTATCCCACACACGTCTATTATGCATAATACTCGTACGACTCATAAGATACAAAATAAAATTGTTTTGGATTTCGCGGGCAGCGGCCAGGCGGCCAGAGAACATCTAGCCAGTACCTACGACTCTAACAGGTACATACAACTCGTACTTGTAGATATATTTGATACATCTACGAGGCTTCTTACTTAGTACCTGCTGGACGTGAGAAAAAAGTGGCTAAATAATGTTTAACGTCTATCTTTTTTCTGAGAGCCACTCATCTCGTTGCGACATGTACGCCAACTTAGATGATGATGTACGTATTGCCTTCTTTCGTCCTCTTTAACCTGTCACCTGTAACCTGTCACCTGTAACCTGTAAAATAACAGAGAACAAAGCATTTATTTTTCATGGATAAGAAATACATTCCGACGCCATAAAACTTCCGCTGTCCTTATATCTCAACGCTTTCTGGGTCCACTGAAGCGACGGCTCGAGTTGGGGTTTGCAAATCTGTTGTCCTTATCATCTGGTGACTTCTGCAACCATGGCTATGTCCAGCCTATCGTCCCAATTGGCCGGCCTGTCCGGGCAAACCCTTCCGACGAGCCGACGAGCGACTGATGGGGTGGGGCGTGGCATCGCGCACTCTACCCAACAAGGATTCTCCGTCCGTGCCTCCTCATCCAAGTACAAGCCTTCTGTCCTGCACGATGATGCTCGGGCTGCCAGCGATGTCCCACTTACCACCTTGAGGGAGAATGCTGTGAGCGGACTAAACCAGCTTGCGCGTTTGACAGGGAGTGCCGCATTTGTATCGAAGGATTACGTCGGGGTCTTGGCCGGTACGGGTTCCGTCAATTTCGAGCGCAGAGTCGCATCAAAGGCGGACGTGGTCCAGCGCGATAAGCTCTGTGGGAAGCTCCTACGCTTACTAGGAACGGTTTGGGGGGAAGATGAGAATGGCAGCGTCATATCTCAAGCCAAGTCGGTTTCAAATCTGGCGACGACTGTGACGGCTTTTGCTTCAGGTTTGCACGTGCTGGAGTATCTTCTGCGCCTCTATGAAGTCCATCTGTACCAACCTCAGATCCTCTTGATGTCGGTCGTGGTAGCGCACGAAACACCTCTATTCAACCGGGTTCTGCAACTGATGGATTTGGCAGAGATGACTTCATTTGTTTTTCTTCGACCATTCGCTGCACCAGATGCAGAGGTTTTGCCTCGAAGGAGATTGTCTAAGTATACAGCAGGAAGCGATAATCTGGTGTCTGCGCTCTGCAAACTTGCCAGGGATGTCGCAAGGGTCCATTCGGACGAGGTTGCTGCTGATGTGTCGAGTAGCCATGATGGTGGCCTCATTCATCCTCGCATGGGTATTTCACGGGTTCTGTCCTTCGTTGCAGCAGTTCTTGTCGAAGCGCTCGATATGCAGACCATGTCTGCCTCGTTAGCTGGAACTGTTAAGGAGACTACCCTGCGTGTTCTTCTGCCGTTTGTACTAGGAGCGTGCTGCGGCGCCGAAAGCAAGGAAGAAAAGGCGGGAAGGCCATCTCTCAGTGCAGTGTGTCCTGAATATCGTTCACTGGGTCACATCCTGGCAACCACTATGGTCACCAAATGCCCCGCCATGTCATCGGATGTGCGTGAGGTAATAAGTACTGCGATTGCGAGAGGTGCTGTTGAGCTTGTAACCGCTCTTAATGAAAATGGTGAACAAGGGTTCTCGTTGGAAGCAGTTGATGAATCGACCACATCGCTTTTAACCCTCCTTTCCATTCTTTCCTCAGAATCTTCCGGATCGTCTGGCAATATGCCTATGCTTGTTTCCGTCTCTGGCGACAATCACATTGGATTCGAGGTGCCACCTTCAACATTTCGTTATCTTACAAAGTTATCCACAATCATCCCAGTTGCTTTGGGTGAAATTCTTGAAAAGCAAAAGATTGATGTGTCGGACATGACAGCTTCATTTATCGTTAGATGCTTGCAAGAAATTACGCCGCAAACTGATGTGACTGAAAAAGAAATGAAACGAACAATTCTAAGGAGAGATTCTGCACTTTCTTTAGCAATCGACTTGGTAAGTGACCCTGTCGTGTATTATTTTCTGTGAATATTCTTTCCAAGCTGCATTTTCAAGAAACCTAATTCAAAGCGCGTTTATGATCTCATTATTTCGTTGTTCGTTCGTAGATCACGGAAACAGCCTTGCGCCCTCTCTGGACGGACCAAACCATTGACCTTTCGGCGTCAGTCTCGGCGCACATCGTTACAAGTTTTGCTGCGCACAATGATGAAGGTGGTGTTTTCGTAGGCGATTGTAGGCGCATCCTTGATGCTCTCCGAAGCGTTGGTACCGTTGGTTGTGATATCGGCATCGCTCGTGCTGTTTCTTTATTATCCGTATCAAAAATTAAGTCAGGCAAGGAGAAAGGGCTGTCAAGGAAAGCGGGAAAGCGGATAGAGCTTCTCATTGGAAATCGTGGAGTGGTGCAGCAAAATTCGGCCATTGTTGAAGAACAGAAGTCTGCCGCTGACATTAAAGAAGAAGATGGAGACGGCTTTGTTCATCTCCTACCAGCACGAGTTGCGCTTGAACATCCTAATGCTACAGTTCGTTTGAATGCCATCGAACGACTCCTGGCTGAGATTGAAGAGACTACAGCTGAAGATAGAGAAGTGAATGGAAATATAGCGGAAAAGGTGGAAGGAAAGTATATCGCTCGTGACCGTGCGGTCAATCTATGTCACTCCCTTTTACGTCGCTTTGGCGCGGATGATGACTCAGGAGTCGCCGCTTCTTCCGCAGCAACTGTGCGCCGTTTGGCTGCTGAAGGTATTGTAGCTGAAGAAGATATCTTCAATGATATTGAGGCTGTGCTCAATGTGATTAAAGGACTACTCAAATGGTCAGTTCTGGACGATGTTCCATCCAGAGCCTTTGAACTGGATGTGGACAATGGAGATTTGAATGATGAGATAGATGTTGATGATACTCGCAGCTCAGTATTGGCCAACAAGCTGGAGAGTCTCCCCCCCTCTGATCCGCTTGAGGCGATGTGTAACGCTTTGGGTTTGGCAGGTCTTGCTGCCGCGGCAATACTTCGAGGCATTGACGACGAGTCTGTTGGCGGTGGCTCTCAGGTTGAAGATAAGGGAGATGCGTTCCAGACGCTCCTTCTCTTAATCGGTGCTCACATGGATATCACCATGGACGGACTAGGTGATGAAGACTGCAAAGCAGCATGTGCACGAATCTGCAATGCTGCTGCTGCCGCTCTAATTCATGCCGTTGCACAGGATGAAGAGAGTGATAGCTCCTTTAACATTGAAGAAAAGGCAACGGAACTTCTCTATCACGATGAAAATTGCCTCGCTATACTGTTGCGAACGTGCTCGATGAGAGAAGACGCTTCTGAGCTCCTCCGCACTGATGAAAAATCCATGGAGAGAAGATACTTATGGGCTTGCCTTACTGGCATGACTGATTCCATTCATGAGGATGATGGAGAACACGATAACCTCACAAAAAATGTGATTGCTGTGATCAATCAAATACTGAAGTCATTTGAAATGAGTGAAAATACAGACCGTGAAGCCTTGTCCCTCTTGCGTCACCTCGACGCTTGTTTCTTGTCAATCATCAACAAAGATCCGTCATCTTTACCAGCTATCATCATTGAGCTTTGCTCCGTGGATTCCTCCGCTGCCTATGAGAAAGTATCAAAGCCCGCGATCTTGTGTATATTTGAAAGGATACAAAGTACACCCACATCATGGTCCTCAGTTGGAATCCTCATGGAGGCCGCAGCTCGGCACGGCGTGGATGAAGTAGCCATAACACGGATTGTGAAGCTCGCAGGTGAATGCGTTTCTGACTTTTCTATCCTGTCTGTTGAAAAAGGTATCGCTAACGGACTTTTGCAGGGCATAAGCCTTCTGGCGCACTCCTCGCGCCACGTTAGAGGAGCTGTAATTATCTTTCTCTCGAAGCTGGGTGATATCAAGAATAAAAATCTTCCACAGGTCTGCATTGACCTTTCTACCGCAGTTGCTTCGTTCAAGTCTTCAATCAAAATGGATGGCAAGGATGTCTTACCTCAAGTTATTGCACACGTTGTCAACAAATCTAATTCACCAAACCTTCTTCGCGAGAGTCTTCTTAAGCATTGCTTATTTGCCCCTAGGGGAACCTATGGTTCCGTCGGCGAGAGGTTTTCGTTTGGAGATTATCTTGGTGGGGCTTTTTCTGCCTGTATTGTCCTCGAGGCAATGAAAGAGGCGGGCGAGAATGCTTTCCCCCTCAATGAACAATGGGATCGGACGGGCAGTGCCCTCTTTAATACTTTCCTCTCAGCACACGATGGAAAGTCATACAGTCACTTTTCTGATGTTGAAATGCATGCCATCAAGATGCTTTGTGACTGCGTTGTTATGATGATAAAGGGTGTGATATCGAAGAATGCAGCGTCCCAGGTTGTTATTTCTACTGGGCCTGCGCTTAGAGGAGGAAGAGCTAGATCTTATTCGGTGAGCGCTGGTAATGGCATGTCGTTCATCGATCCCTATCCAGCCGACATGTCCTCCTCGCTCGTGAAAGCACTCGTGGCCGCATCTGAACGGAATGACGAGCCGTATATTCGCCTCCTATATGACACAGTTGTCCGTATAGTCCTCAGTAGTCGGACTTGGACCGAGCGCATCTTTCCTAGTCTCTCTGAAAGATCTCGGAAGGATATCCTGTCTGCTCTCCTCCTCATTCGATCAAGACACGACCTTACTTCTGCCGGCGTTGCGCTGGTGTCTCTTCCTATCGGCGCTGCTGATATGTCTCATCTGCTCAAATCTGATCATGCGACGGACACTCTTGGTCTTATTTGCTTGATTGATGCAATCAGAAATAGGGCTTGCCAAATAGTTACCGAAGGTGGGGGATTTGACCTATCGTCCTTGATTTTTGAGAGACTGTCGATCCTTTCTACTGACTCATTAGCTGAATCTGGTTATGACTACGCTAGGGTGTCAATCCTGCAGGCCCTTATCGCATTGCACGAAGAAATGATATCTCAAAACATTCCACTACCAAAGGCAAAGGGTTCTTCTTTTTCAAATCGCAAGAAGAGTGCCCGGAAAAGGTCTAAGTCCGACGTAGGAATAGGCGTACCGACTGAGATGCTCGCAAGTCATGCTAGTTTGCTTGTTTCGCTTTTGGGAGGGCAGGACGCTGTTCGCCCTGTACTCTCAAGCAGAGGAAAAGCATTGGTGCTGAACTTGCTCACAATCCTTTGTTCGCAGGCACCAGGGTCGGTTGTTGGTTCTCTAATTCCGGCCCTTGTTCAAGTTCTTGGTCCAAGATCAAGTAATGGGCACCATACTGCTACTGTGGTTGACAGAAAGGCAATGGATGCTCTTGGCGCCATTGTGCCTGCCTACTGCGACCACGCTTCGTCATCTGGACTTTCCTTCGAAAATTTGCTGGACGCATTTTTAGAGTCTTGCAACATCGACGATAACTCGCAATTTTGGCAACACAGCCAGCTATTTGAATCATTTGCTGATGCCCTCCTTTCCATAGCAACTACGAAAGAGCACTCGAAAGCAATTGCATCTTTTGTTGGTGCTTTGATGGCAAAAGAATCATCTCATTTATCTCATAACTTAAGAATCCGCGTCGGGGAAGAAATGAGTATCGAGCCCAATGATGACGATGCAGCCAACGGGGGGAGCTCTGAAGATGCAGTAGCAGTTTCTGTGCAAGTCTTAAGTCGAGCATCTGCAAAGGACCAAGTCATCGCGTCTCTCCAGCTGATACAGTACGCGAGCGAACTGATGGAGCATCTTTTCCGGGTTCTTAGATCTTCTGTCGCTCTTGGCAGTCCTGCATCCGAGACAGATAAATTCTCCTTCGCAGTGAGAACGTCTTATCTCAGTGGAATTGCTGTAAAGCGTTCCAGTTCGAATGAAAGTCAGAAGCAGGCTCTTATTTTCCTGGCTAATGCTGTTCTTTCTGTCGTTAGAGACTTGTTCTCGCACTCATCCATAAAAAATGTGATCAGGAACAATGAAAGCAAACCATCTCTCAACACTGTTTGTCTCACACTTTGGCAGGAATTGGTTCAGCTTCAGTCAAATGCACTGCGTTGTAAGGCAGCTGTCCTTTCACAATCAAGAAGGGGTCTGCTTGGAGAAGAACTCGAATTTTGGGAAGGGGCTCCAAATGCTGCTGAAGAGTGCCTTAACTTGCTTCAAAGGATTCTGCCAGTACCAGATTATTTAGCCTCTGTAACGAACTTGTTGCAAGATGAAGACACCGACGCGCCTCTATTTGTCAGAACCATTGAGCTTCTCTCTGAGCGTGCATCTGAAGTGGATCCACACTCTCATGAGTCGACGCTTTTCCTGGAAGTTGTTCCTGAGTTAGTCTCAATTCTCTCCGAAAAGAGCGAGAAGGATGCGCAGATAAAACAAGCCTCTCTTGTGGCGATCGAATGCCTCGTGCGATCACTTTGCCTTGATACTGGAGACCAAAGAGTCTTCAAGAAGGTGACAGGAGTGGTAATGCCCGCGATGACTGCTATCGTTGCTATTCTTGAGCGACTATCTTCCATGCTTGTTCGAGCATTGATATCTAGCAAAGCCAAGGACGGATCGTGGTTCAATGATTCAGACATACATTTGCTCAGCACGGCCGCTCTTTGCGCATCGACGCTTATTGGAGTACTTCAAGCTCGCTGCCTTGCCCTTTTACCCAAGCTCGTCAAGCCTATTATATTTGCATTGTCTTCTATCAACGAATCTTTAGACAAGCGAGATAGCACTACTGATATCATCAGGCATTACAAAAGTGCGAAGATATCTCAACTGGCACTATTGCGAACTCTTGTATCTGTTGTTGAGACTTTGCCCCAATTTGCGGTCCCATACCTCGGTGTTCTCTTTTCACCGACTGCCCTTCCGTCGCGATCCTTGCGACAAGGGGATAGTGAAGAAGACAGTGTTGTCAGGGATATGGCAGATCGCCTCGACCGTGCTCTAGCAACAAAGACTCCTGCTAGGCAACTCATTCCCATTGCAAGTCAAGCGGTGGGCAATTGCTTAGGGAAGAAGGGTTCTGGAGATTGGCAAGAGGCTAAAGCACTTTTGTTTATTCTTAAGACGTCTGTGGAATCCACTGTCCGTTCTGAACTCAGTCCTAGCATTGGAAAACTCTTGAATGCATTACTTCTGTCCTTTGACTACGATAGCAGTGACTGCGGGCAACGCGAGTTGCTATCATCAGTGAACCAGACGCTACTTGCACTCGTAATGAAGATCTCCGAAGCTCAGCTCCGTCCACTTTACGCCAGAATCCGAGAATGGAGAGGTGAGCTCGAGTTATTTGACGCAGATGGTCATAGTGTGGCTTCTGCGACAAGAAGATATGCTTTCTGGAGCATGTCAGCGTTGTTTAGCAAAGAACTGAGGTCTATATTTTTGCCGTGCCTGAGCAGCGTCCTTATCGATGCCATTAAAGAACTGGAGATGGCTTCCTCTTTTCTTTGTGGCCCTAGCCGCTTCAGTGAGAATGCTGGAGGTGACAAGCGCCGACGACTTGATAGTTCCAGTGAGATTACATCGCACCTCAGTCTACTTAAGCCACTCCAGCCCATCCTTTTGTGTCTAGAATCGGCCCTGAAAGCTGATGCGCACGAGGGCGGAAACTGGATCAGGAGTGACGATGGCCAGAGACACAATCTCATCCTAGAACCTCTCGGTAAGCTTTTGCAGGCTAATATTCCTGACGACTATCCCGTTGAGACAAATCTTACGGGGGACGATTTGGCGACGATTTCCTCCTACCAGAAGCTGGTTCAGGGTACCGGCACCCTGGACTATGGCAGCGTCGCCAGCTGCATCACCGCCCTTACCATGGCAGCAGGAGATGAACAAATGTGGAAGCCTATTAACCACGCCATTCTTCAGGCGTGCGGCAACGAGGACAAAGCTCACATCCGCAAGGCTGCAGTTGCGTGCCTCCATTCCGTAATGGAAAGCGTTGGAGAGGAATATATGGTCCTCCTCCCCGAGTGTTTGCCAACACTATCGGAGCTGCTTGAAGACGAGGACGAGGAGATTGCTGGTCTTGCTCGCGAATGCGTTACGCTGGGTGAAGAGCTCCTTGGCGAAAGCTTGGAGGATAGCTTGAGGTGAATATATCCGCAATCATGTTAAAATTTAGCCGCTGTCGACGCAGACATTACATCACAACATACATACATACTATGTGGATCACGGGAAGACCAGGAAGGGGACCGCCTTCACCGGACGTGCATTCTGTGCCTTAAGATCTTGAATTCATTCGGGTTTGAGTCTCAAGAGT
>Ga0315315_10007228_pt1 | contig 10281 bp, 11 predicted proteins | sample M140m3416metaG_FD_203699 | JGI IMG/M metagenome (GOLD analysis project Ga0315315, IMG submission 203699) | Ammonia-oxidizing marine archaeal communities from Monterey Bay, California, United States - M1 40m 3416 | ecosystem: Environmental > Aquatic > Marine > Intertidal zone | place: USA... | reverse complement strand
TTCTGACTGTAGTAATCTTTAAGGAAGTCTTTTGCTTGTTGAATTGAAACTGGATAGTCTCTTGCAATATCTTTTGCTGTCGCACCATTTTGAATGTCTAGGAATAGTTCACCCATTTTACCTTCTTTTATTTCTACAGACTCACCCATTACTTGTACTTTGTTTCTAAACATTTTTTGAATTGCAAGACCTAAAGAACCAGCGTCATCACCTTGAATATAAATGTCTCCGTCTGTTTTTCCATAAGGATATACACCGTCCATATCAATATCTTCGTATTCGTATTGATTTCCACCAGTGAGTTTGTTTATACCTTTAACCACATTCTTAACGTCATTTTTCTTTACAGATATTTTAACGTCATAATGTTTGTCTTTGATTTTACCATAACCTTCTTTAATAGGTTCTACAAGATTGTCTTCTAGTTCTTCATTGTAAGGGAAACCTTTAAGGGGATTTTGGAATACCTGCATGAATGACTTTTTCTGTTTTTCTTTTTTCTCTTGGATTACCTCTTGGATACCTGCAAGGTATTTTTCAACCTCTTGTCCAGGCGTATCTTCTTGATATGCTTTTAGAGTTTCGGGAGTTCCAACTTCGTGGACTCCTTTATCGTGTTTGTTTCCGTCTGACATTATTTGTTTTCCCCTTTTATAAAATCTTTCCATAACTTTTCAGTCCTAAGTCTAGGTTCTGTTCTGTTATATTTTTGTGATACAATTGATAAGTTAGACTTATCATTATTCATAGGATTGTTATCTTTATGATGAACGTCCTTTCCTTTAATTCCTTTTCTGTTCTTTAACATTCTTCGTGCTTCATTTCTTTTTGCACGTCTTTTAATTTGTTCGGGTGAAGAATGATAATTCTCATATTCTTTTTTATAGTCTCGACCTTCTCCCATTACTAAAGAAAGTTGGTTAATCATGGAAGTTAAAACTGGTGTAGGTAAAGTTTGCAATACTTGTATTTGGTCTTTAGTTAAACCTTTAACCTTTTTAAGTACCTTTTTTATATCTAAACCTTCTTCCAACTCTTCACCAAACTTAAGGAACAACTTTCCTTTTTCTTGTTTTTTATCAGTAACTTTGTGACCAACAAATGAACCAAGTGTATTCAACATTCCAAGGCCTTTTTCTCGATTTTTCTTAACTTCTTTCTCTACTTGTCGTTGAATCCTTTTCATAACAGTATCGATAATAGTCGCTACATCTGCAACAAGTTTACCTTCTTCTAATGAAGATAAAGTTTGTCCAAATTCTTCATTTGCCTTTCTGAGTGCTTCTCTTTTCTTATCAATTGCATCTCTTTCAACTTCTTGTTCTTTTGCACCTTTAAGTCTTTCATTTTCTCTTTCATGTCTAGTCTTAAGTGCTTCAACTTCTTGTTCGTGTTTGGATTTAAGTTTTTCCATTTCTTCGACTTGTTTTGCTTTTGCAAGTGCAGCTTTAACTGCAACATTATCTTCTTCTTCTAGACTTTCACCCCTAACTTGTTTTGCAAGGTCAGCGTCTGCTTTACCCCAAGTTCCTTTTGACTTAGTAACAAAACTGTTAACTCTTGCCATTGCCCATTGAGGTGCAGTTGCGCCTGGTCTATGTCCACCTTTATAAGCTGCAAGTCCTCTATTATAAACCTTTTTAAGAATACTCAAAGGCATTCCTGACTTCTCTGCTTTCTTTTCTAACCCTGCATTTTCTTCTAACTCTTCACCATACATTTTCTTAAACTTCGAATTGAACTTAGAAGGTTTAGTTTCTGCATCAGAATCACCTGGCGCAGGGCCTGATTTATTTTTATTGAAATGTGCATCTCTTTTATCTTTAGTAGATTTTGACATTCCTTTAAAATATTTTGCAGGTTGTGTTCCTTTCTTATCTTCTATATCAGAATCCTGTTTTATTTCTGCAAACAAAGATTTAAAGTTCTCAACCTTTTCGTCACGAGAACCTTTTTGTGCGTTAAGTATTTGGTCTAATATATCCATATAATCTATTTATCTCTTTTTACGAGTTAACTCTTGTTCTTTCCATGCAATTGCAACTTTATTAGTAGGGAATTTACTGACCCAAGTCATTAAGTGTCCAAATAGTTTAGATGATTTGTTTTGTAGTGATTTAACACTATCGTCATTTACTATTTCTATAAAGTCATTCTTAAATATTCTCTTAAATACATTTGCATTTTTCTCTACTGCTTCATGTTCTTTAACTAATATTTCGGGTGGTAGTGTTCTTGCTCTCATTGAATTGAGTCTTTGTGCGAGGTCTAAACTGGTTTTAACAAATACCATTTTGTACTCATATCCCAGTGAATCTAATTGTTTTTTATAGTTCTGAATCTTACCTGCTTTTGCACTTGTAGTGTCAAAGATTAATCCTAATCTTGCAGGAACATGAATGTCCATTTGTTTTGTTGCAAGTCCTTTTGCCTTTGAACGAAGTCTATCTCTTTCGGGATTGACTGTACCACTACCAGTCTTAGTCATTTTCATAGACATTCCTGCATCTTTCATATATCTTTCAAAGTGAGTATCACTGTTAATTGTTTTGAGTCCTAGTGCCTTAAGTCCAAGTGCATCAACCACTGTTGACTTACCACTTCCTGGCCCACCCATTAGGAAAACACATTTGAATATGCCTGGGTCGTAAACACCTTCCTGTAATAAATCTTCTAACATATAATTAGGAAGTGTTTCTTCTTTAATACCCATACCTTTTCTTACTTCTTTATAAAGTAACTGTTGGTCGGTCATAAATTTAGATGCAACACCCAGTTTAAAAGAATCGTAATCCCCTTCTTCTGCGGCTTTTCTCATTTTACTTGCAGACATTCCTGAGACTAAATCATCTGAATCGGGGTCTCTTTCTCCTGCAGAAATAATTTGGATATTGTCAAAATTATAGTATCCATGTCTACCTTTAGAACCATTATATTTTCTGATAAGTGTATCAAACTCTCTAACTCTATCTGAACCCACAACCATTCTTAAGTCGGTGTAACCATTTGTATATAATTCTGTTACGATTTGGAATATTTGTCTTGCATTTGATTTAACAACAGTAACTTTTTTTCCGAAGAATTTGTTCATCCATTTTTGTTTTGTATTATAGTCTAATGGATTCTTTTTTGGGTCTTGGGAATGAGACATATAAACTAAAGGTTGATAACCACCACTCGATGCCTTCTTAAGTGCATCGATTAGTTTACCATGACCTACAGTCGGTGGATTAAATCTACCGAAAGTGATTACTGCTTTTTTATTTGCAGATTCGTTGAATTTCTTAAACGTTTTCATCTTGATTCATTATCCTAAACTTTAACATGGGTCTACCATTTAATAGTATATCACCCTTCTCATTCTTTTCAATAGTTTTTACTATCATTTTTTTGTTCTTAAACTTTCCACCTAGAACTACGTCTCCAATACTTATGGGTACTTGAATAGTCTCACCTAGAAACTCTCCAAATGTACTCATTCTAAAGTCGTCTTGTACCTTTGCGTTCTTTCTCCACTGCCAACATGACCAGTAATTTGCTTTCCATTTTGGGCCTGGGTCTGTATCACAACCCATTCTTGCACGAAATGATTTTAATCTTTCGGGGTCGTCTCTTTTGATTTCCATAGAAGAACTACCGAATGTAACTTTTACAACATTACCTTTATCGTTCTTAACGTAAACACCAAATTTCTTTTTACTACCCGAAGGTAATCTAAACGGTGAGTTAAGTGTAACCTTTCTCCCTTGGTATTCTGATTCTTCTAGTTCTAAATCATATATATCTGACATTTTACTTATCCCATGCCTTAGCGGCGTTAAAATTATTTTGACTAAATTCCATTCTATCTACAAGTTTAACTGCAGAACCTGTACTATCGATTGCAACGTATCCTTCGGGATTTACCACTTTAAATCCTTTATCTGTTTTTACAAAAGTTCCAATACTCTTTACTCTATTTAGAGCGTCAATAATCAACTTCTTAGAGTCAATTAAGTGTCCTTGAAACTTCGCAAGGTTATCTACCATTTTAGAGATTGACCTTAAGTCCCTCATGATATCTTTACCAATCTGTATCTTGATATCTTTAGTTTTTTGCATTTTAACCTTTGCAACTATTTTATCGTTCCAGTAGTTCTCAACGTGTGTAATGTAGTCTCGTCCATTTGGATTCCATTTATTATTACGGATAAGGGTGTTAGTATACGTTTTGTATGATGCACCTGCAGCTCCTTTTGAATTAAGAACTCCCTGTACGTCATTAAATTTTTTGAGGTCTTTCGCAGTGATACCATGAAATGCTTTACCTGTATTAGTAAGTGCTTGTGTAAGTTTAAGTGTTTCTTGTGCAGTCATGTTTCCATAACCAGTTGTGTCTTTATATGTTGCATCGTCTTGCCAAACCTTAGACGATGAAGGTGGAAGTTTTGCACCGAATGATGCAGATAGTCCATCGATTGTAGAACCCTTGTAAGTTGTGTGCCAAACTACACCTAGTGTTGCACTACCTATCTCTTTTCCTAGTTTAGAATCTTTTAAAACTGCGTACAAAATTGTGTTTGGTTGAAATGTAATGTACTCTTTCCCGTCCATTTTCATATTCGTTTTGTCACCTGCAGTAAACATTAAGTCTCCCTGTAGGATTTCTTTCATTCCAATACCTGAGAAAGCATTAAATGCTTCAGTGAATTTTGTTTTGAGTGTACCGTTTAGGTCGGGTGAATCATTGATTTCTTTTACACTAGAATAGAAAAGAGCACCCGATTTATTGAATAGTGATTTTTTTGCAACAAAGAACTTACCTGTTTCGGGGTGAGGGCCACACCAAATTGCAGGAGCACCGTCCCACTTGACGGTCATATTAACTCTTCCTGATGCGTTACCTTTCATCATATCTCTTAACTCTCTTAAGAAATTGATAGATGCACGACCACCCGAAATTCCGTAGTTAATAATTTCGTCTTCTAAGTGTTCTAAATGTAAGTTCTTTCCAGCCATATTAGTCTGTTGCAATTTATTATTGTAAGTTTACATTACTATTTATGCATTTGCAAGCACTAATGCATAAAAAAAGGGGTCTGCAGAACCCCTTTAAAACTCCTATAGGTTTTAGTTGTCTAGTCTACTGTTGCAAGCATTTCCACGAGAGTTAATTTCATAATATCAACATCAGTTTTTAAAGCAGCTGCTATTGCGTCCCAACTTGACCTATCGTTAGTGAATTTATTCCACTGGTCGTATGAATGCGTTCTTGGGTCGGAAGTTACCTCTGTAACATCAGGATTTCCTGTTCTCCAATGTGGTAAGAAGAAATGAGCACCAGCATATGTTTCGTGTCCGTCAATAGTTGCAGAACTTTCTGAAAAACCTGTAAAATTAGTTCCGTCATGGGTGTAACTTCTTAAAGTCCATGCTTTAACAACTCCCGTCATCCATTCCCATTTTCCTTCCAGTTCAGTTATGTCTGCTTGATAATCATCACAAACGTCTTGTGTGTATACTATTCCATCTGTAATGTGTGTATTTCCTGATGTTGCTGCCATTTTTTATTTCCTAGTTTGGTATTTGTACCTTTATTTATATTTTCTGTAATGGTGTCGAAGACAATTTTGTATCAATTTTATCAATTTTTTTAGATAATTTTTCTATGTTTTCATTATCGTGTTCTTTTTTAGCGTCCCTTAGTGCGATTTTCAAGTCAACCTTTTTTTGTAACTCGTCAAGAACTTCACGGGATTTCAAATTCTTCTTCATATAACTATTTAGGTCTAAACTTTAAAGTCTCCAAATTTACTTTCAGACCTACCTCTATCGAAAACTGGTGTTGAATCGTCCTGTTCTATTGCAGAATCAACCAACTCCTCTTGTGCTTCTTGTTCACAATCATATAGTTTCATTCTTGCCCTATCAATACCAATAACAAATCTCTTGAATATTGTGGGGTCGTTATATCTATTCTTTAACTGTTTAACAACTAATTGGTCTAACTCTTCTAATTCGTCACTAGTAATCAATGCAAACATTAAATCTGCAGTTGCAGGAAGACCAAATGATTCAGAAGTATCAGTCAATTCAATATCTGTTGACCCATAACCACTTCTTGTTGTTTGTGTTGCACTCATAATCGGTACGTCAAACTCTACTGCAAGTCCTCTCAACTCTTCTGCAATACTCTTAACAAGTGTGTATGAGTTTGCACCAGCACCTGGCTTAATTCTATGACTTGCACATATGTTTAGATAATCAACAAATATGATATCGGGTTTGAAATCTTTTTTGATTTCTAATTCCTGTAATAAGTGTCTAAAGTGTCCGACATGAGCAGATGCAGTCGGATATTCTTTTACAATAAGTTTACCTTGAGTCTTGTTTTTAAGTTTCTCAACCTTTTTACCAAATTGATTTTTTGTTATTTCGGGTAAATCACCAATAGGAATATTCAGAATGTTTGCATCGATTCTTTCTGCAATCTTTTCTTCTGACATTTCAAGTGTAATGTAAAGTACATTCTTGTTCATCATTAAGTGACTTGCACCCATATGACACATAAACAATGATTTACCAACACCCGTTCCTGCAAGACATATATTTAAAGTCTTATTTGGAATACCACCTTTTGTAATCTTATTAAAATATTCTAAGTCAAAAGGAATCTTTTCTTCTTCTGTATGGTAGAATTCCCACCTATCATCTGCATCTTCTAACTGGTCATGACCAATATGTGTATCAAAAGACACGGAAAGTGCATCCTTTAAAAGTTCGGGTATATCACCTCTTGACCTTTGTGACTTCTCATCAAGCACCTCTATAGAGTCCATGACAGCGATGTAGATAGCCCTATCTTTGCACCATTTTTCTGCCTCGTCTATTAACCAATCTTGTGGGGTTTCGTCTTGATGTGAACCAATTTCCTGTACAATAGTTTTAGAGGATTTTACAACACCATCTTGTAGACTAGTGTTGTTCTCTAAATTTATGAGAAGTGCCTCTATTGTAGGAGTTTTGGTATATTTGTCAAAGTAATTACTTACCTCTTCAAATACAGTCTTTTCATCGGTCTCGGTGAAGTACTCTGCCTTTAGAAAAGGAAGCACCTTCCGTGCAAATGAATCACTCTGAATCAGATTCTTGAGTATCGTCTGTTCTATTCTCGCTTGTTCCATACTTAAAATATCCTTGTGCGTGTTGTTCTAGTTGTTGCATTACATCATCTGTAAAGAACTTTTCGGGGTTGTTGTTAATGGTTTTACCAAATTCAGTTTTACCATTAGGTAGTTTAACACGAGTTCCTTCTTTTGTAAACACATTAAATGCGAGTGCCATGTCCAGTAACCCATAATACCTATCCAACCCTTTATCATAAGATAATCTGACATCTACCATTCTGTTTTCAACAGTCATTCTTGACTTTGCGTTTTTACAGTGAATGATATTACCAATTATCTCTGTACCCTCTTTTTCTTTCTTCTTAGATAAGAAGATAATAGAGGAAGCAGCGTACTTGAGTCCACTACCACCACCCATTTCTTTCTGAGGGAACATAGAACCAATCACATCATAAGTGTGATTTGTAACAATCATAGGAATCCCAACTCTACCCAATTTCAATGTCAATACTCTGAATGCACCTTTGGTGATTTGAGCTCTTGTCATATCTTTAGTCTCTTTACCTTCTGCAGTGTCTTCGATTTCTTTAGTAGTTGATAACATACCAAGTGAATCTAAGACAAACATCATTTTAGGACGTTTGGATTTAGGGGTTTCAGCGAATTTATCCAGTATGGATATTGCTTGATTTCTGAATTGTTGAACAGTAACGACTGGAACAATTACAACCCTTGAGGAATCAATTCCTCTAGATTCAATCATATCCTTCGATATTGCAGATTCAGATTCAAAGTAGAATACTGCAGAATCTTTATGGTCTTCTAAAAACTGTTTAACCATTCCTAATGCGAAATAGGTTTTACCAGTTGCAGATTCCCCTGCGATTGCAGTAATTTTGTTTGAAGGAAGTCCACCGTATAGTGAACCACTTAGAAGTGCGTTGAATATGTGAGAACCAGTATCAATAAACTCGTCTACATCTCCAGCTGCAACTCCTTCGGAAACGATATTTGCATATTCGTTACCACTTGCCTTAATTAGGTCTTTTAATATACTCATAATAAACACTCCTCATAAATGTATAGTATCTATTATACACTAATTTGGATTATTTCGTAAGGTGTTTTTCTGAAAGTTTTTTAAGAGATTCGTCTTTGTGTAATCTTACGTCTATGTACTTTTCGACTGTAGATTTTAGGGTATGGATTTGGATTTCTATAATTATGAGTCCTGTTACGATAAGTCCTATCATAAAAATGTAGAAACAGTCCATGGGGGTTATAATCATGAGACCTTGTCTATCTGTTCTTGAGTAACAGTTCCCCTTTCTATTAGAATTTTTCTATGTTCCATGTGTTGTCCCTCAACTAGGTCTTTGTTTTCACCTGTATATGGAACTGCGTGTGAATCTAGAATCATTTGTTCATTTACTGAGACTCTATGTTGTCCTTCAAATGTTTGGTGACCACCTTTTTCGTCCATCCAATCTTCGTCTGAATCAACGTGAGATACAAATAACTCTCCAAGTATCCTTCCAAATTTTCCTTTGTCGTGAGATACAAGTGTTATATCACCTTCTGAAAGTAAGTGTTTCAAGTGTGCTTTGGAAGCTTTCCCAAATAACTTTTCTACTTTATCTCTTGTTCTAGATTCTGGCGTATCTATTCCCATTAAGCGAACTCTTTGTTTTTTTAGGACTGTAGAGAATCCTAAATCTATGTCCACATCAACTGTATCGCCGTCAACGATTTTAGTTATTGTTACATGAAATTCACTTTGTTTAAATTTTGCTTTGGCCATAGGATTATTTATACTGATTGTGTTTTCGATACGCAGTTTTTTCTTCCCAATTTTCTACTGCCTTTTTTATTCCTTCTTCTGCGAGGACGGAACAGTGGAGTTTGATTGGTGGTAATTCAAGAGCTGTTGCAATTTCTTTATCTTTAATAAGTTTTGCTTGTTCAATTGTTTTACCTTTGAGCATTTCAACAAAAAGGGTTGATGATGCGATTGCAGAACCACAACCATAAGTTTTGAATTTGACATCTTCTATAGTGTCTCCATTCATTTTTAAATCAAGTTTCATAACATCACCACAAGCAGGAGCACCAACCATTCCAGTTGCAACATTGGGGTCTTTTGGGTCAAACCTACCTACTGAGTGTTTTTCGGGATTTGCGAGAACAGATTCGAATCTATCCACGACTTCTTTACTGTATGCCATTCAATTATTTATCCAAAAAAACTATCTAAACTTGCAACTGGTTCAACATTCCAACCAATTAAAGTGATAATGTTTTTGAGTGGTTCTATAAATGATTTATCAAATTGTAAATCATAATCAACATAATTTTGTAACTCAAATTCTCTAGGAAGAACATTGATAAACGATATGACGTTCTCATTGATTGGATTTGGAACTGTAAGATAAGTGAAGTGTATCTTATCACTATTCTTTACGTTCTCGTATCGTTTGTGGACGTTCTTTTTCTTGAGTAAGTGGTTGTATAGTAATGCACCCCGAACGTGTATGGGTGTACCCTTACTGTAAATGTTGGTTGCATCTGAATATTGTGCAAGGTTATTACAACCTCTTGGAGATGCAATCTCTTCAACAGGAAGGTTTCTAAATTCTTTTCGTGCAGTCTCTACGAAGTCCCAAACTTCTTCTTCGGTTCCGTTCATGACAACCTTTAATACTTCGGTTAACTTCTTACGAACCCATTGAGGTGTACTGGATTTTGCAGTTTCAATACCCATCATTTTTAGTTTAGGTTCTGCGAGTCTTACACCTTCGTTGTCCAATACGTTTAGAATGTATCTTTTCTTTGCAGTCCAAATACCTCTATCTGCAATAATCTCTCTACCCATTACCATTTTTTGTTGGAATGCGTTAGTGTAATCTGCGAGGTTATCATATCCATCGGTCAATACTTGTAATATTTTTTGTTGACCAGCCTCATTTAGAAAATCAACAATCTTTGACTTATCTGTACCTTCGGGAAATATCTCCTGTACCATTTTATCAAAGGACACATAAATCGAATCGGTGTCCATTGCGATTACATAATCTTCGTTTTCAGTATGTAAAACGTTATTCATAAAATCGTTTATAGTGTTCTCTGCAGTTTTGATAATCATTTGTCCTGCAGTTGTAATACCTTCTGCAAGATT
>Ga0315315_10007227_pt1 | contig 10283 bp, 11 predicted proteins | sample M140m3416metaG_FD_203699 | JGI IMG/M metagenome (GOLD analysis project Ga0315315, IMG submission 203699) | Ammonia-oxidizing marine archaeal communities from Monterey Bay, California, United States - M1 40m 3416 | ecosystem: Environmental > Aquatic > Marine > Intertidal zone | place: USA... | reverse complement strand
AAGAATTTATTGCTAAATCTAAGTCAGATATTTTTCTTAAAGGTGTAGTCGGTCTTATATGTGCAATATATTCGTATTTAAAATTTATATTTTTAATTGCATGTTCTATCATTTGATAATCTGTAGTATTATCTGTGCTTAAATTTTTTGGTCTATGAATAATTTCTACAGAACCAAATTTTTTAGCAATATTTGCATATTTAATCGAGTCGGTAGATACAAAAACTTTAGAGATTAATTTAGACTTCAAACAAGCCTCTATTGACCAGGCAATTAATGGCTTACCTGAAAGCATAATAATATTTTTATCTTTTATAGATTTAGATCCAGATCTAGCTGGTATTATTGCAATAATTTTTTTTGCTTTATATTTCATTTAAAGTTTTTTTATAGATTAAGATATGTTTTTTATTTAAATTAATCAAAATAATTTCAATATTTAAAAATTACAATTTAACAAGACTGGTTGTTCAATTACTATCTGCTTTGTAATTTTATAAAAATAAAATAATTATTAAATTTATCTATAAATGTGATAAAGCACATATTAAATGAATAAACTTATACTTAATCTTATAATTTATATAAGAGGGAACAAAATTTTATATTTTCTACTAAGACCATTAATTGAAATGCAGAAATTGTTTAAAAAAAGAAATCGAAGCTTATTTGATATTAAACAATCTTCAAATAAATATAGAAATATATTTATATTTGATACAAGAGTTCATAGCATAATATTTGATAGTGTCGTGTACTTAATAAGAGGAAGCAATTTTTTTTATAAAGATAAATGGTCTCTAATAATTTATGAGGATGATAATTATAGATATAGTCCACATGATATTACTGATGATATATTCAGAAATAGTCTAATTAATATTTTTCTTCAATCTTTATTGATCCTACCAAACCCTCCTATTTCAATAAAATTTATTAGCAATAGTTATGAATTATTGAGATTAACAAAAAAATCAAATAAAATTTTTCCAGAGAAATATCATTTTTTATCTAATGAGGCACCATACTTAATAAAAGACTTCAATGAAAAGGATTGTGAAAATTTTAAAATTAACCAACCAATATTCAAGGCTACAAAATATCATTCAAAGATTTTTGAAAATTATTTAAATTATAGAAACATTAAAGATTACATTACAATAACCATTAGAACTAAAGATTGGGGGCACAATAAAAATAACACAGAAATTGATGATATAAAAATATATTTAGATTTTATAAAAAAAAATAATTTAGAAAAAAATGAAGTATTAATTTTACCAGATACACAGGAAGACGTACCAAAAGAAATAATAAATTTTATTGAAAATAATAATCTAAAATATCATCTTTTTCATCATGGTTCATTTTCAATACCTATGAGATTTCTTGCCTACTCAAAAGCAAAATTTAATTTCGCTACGACTAATGGACCTGGTGTTATATTTTATTTTCTGGATAACCATTCATTTTTAATTTTGAAAGATGCGGCTCAAGCGAATGATTCTATAAAATTTTTTAATGAATATAGCGAAAAAGTATTTTTAGGAAGAAAAGTTATAATTCATAAAAAGTATTAAAATGACTGATAATATGAAAATAAAAACTATTTGTTTCGATATTGATAATGTTATCTGCAAAACAAATACTAAAAGAAATTACTCAAAATCAATACCTATAAAAAAAAATATTAAAATTATAAACGGAGCATACAGCAACGGATATAATATAGTTTTATATACAGCTAGATATATGGGAAGATACAAAGGTAACATAACAAAAGTAAAAAAACACATTAAACCCTTAACATTAAAACAATTAAAAATATGGGGAGTAAAATATCATAAAATTTACTTTGGAAAACCTAGTTTTGATTTATTTATCGATGACAAATCATTATTTTTTAAGAAAAACTGGACAACATCATTAAAGAAGAGATTGAAGATTTAAATTTTAATAGTGCTTGTTTTTGTCTGATTTCACTATTTAGCTCATGTCCCTTAAGTCTAAAATATTTTTGGAATATAATTTTTCTATTATCTATAATATTGTTAGACCTGATGAGTTTAAGCAAATGATAGAGAAGATAAGAAACATAGAGATGGATATTTTTGGTAATGCTTTAAAAAATTGGAGCTTAATAATATTAAGATTGTAAAAAAAAGTATTATTGAATTTAACTCAATTACCTTTAGTATTTTATTAATTTACTTTATAAATTAATTATGCATCTAATAATAATTGGAAGTTCTGGGTTTATAGGATCAGAATTATTGAAATTTTATAATTCAGATAATAGTATCAAAAAAATTACACAAATATCTTCAACAAAAATTGATTTAACATTAAAAAAAAGTACTAAATATCTTAATAAAATTTATTCTAAAGATTGTATTATTCTATTTTGTGCTGGTATTAAAAAACAACTTGGCGACAATATCGAGACGTATAGTAAAAATTGTCAAATCATAAATAATTTTTCTAAATCATTAGACACAAAAGTAAGAAAAATAATTTTTCTAAGTTCAGCATCAGTATATGGTGAAAGTACTCAAAGACATTCTAAAATTACTGAGTCAACCAGAGTAAAACTCCAAAGTTTTTATGGAATTAGTAAATATATTTCAGAGCTAATGTTAACTAAGGTGTGTAGTGACAATAAGATAATGCTTACAATTTTGAGGCCACCTCTTGTTTATGGATTAGGAGATAAATCTGATGGTTATGGACCTACAAAATTTATCAATAATTCAATTGCAAAAAAAGATATTGAATTATGGGGAGATGGATCGGAAAAAAGAGAATTTGTTTATATAAAGGATTTAGTAAAAATAATTGATAAAATTAATACTTCAGGTTTTAAAGGAGTGTTAAATATTGTATCTGGTGAAAGCTATAGTTTTCTTGATATAATCAGTATATTAAAAAATAAATACAAATTAACGAGTAAAATAATTTATAAAAAAAGAAGTAAAAAACAGATAAATGTTTATTTTAGTAATAGAAATTTAAAAAAAATAATAAAAAACTATAGATTTTTCTCGTTAGAAAAAGGAATTAATGATTTTATAAATGAACACGAATAAAAATAAAAAACTTCTATATCTTGGTAATCAACCAGTTTCTAATAGATATAAAAGAAAAAAAGATCAGTATACTATGAAAGTTAATCTAAAACTTGTACAAGAGCATGACACAGGGTTAATAAAATTAAGTAATCCAGTAAATCCCAAATATTTAATGCCAAAAGTAAGCTGGCTTACTTATAATGAACCAGAAGAGCACCTCGATAGGGTTGTAACTGAAATTAATAATAAGTTTTTTAAAAGTTCAAAAATTATTGTAGGTGGAATATCATTTAAAGATGATACAACTTTGGAAAGATTTAGAAGCAAGGGTCACCAAATATGGAGGTTAAAAAACAAAAAAGATCTTAAAATTAGTGAGAGTTATGGAGTTGAGTCTATACAGGCAGCTTTAAATATTTACAAAGCAAAAAAAATCATAAAAAAATATAAACCTGCTGATCTCCTTATAGTAAGACATATTTGGGAGCATACTTTTAACCAAGACAGTTTTGCTTCTGCATTAAAATATTTAATAAAAGATGGTGGAATAATCTTTTTTGAAATTCCAGATTGTTCTAAGCAATTGTCAAGTTATGATTATACCATGATTTGGGAAGAGCACCTACTATATTATACTTATGAAACTATCGTACCATCACTTAGTAAATTTGATTTTGAAATAGTTTATAAGAAAAAAGTAAATTATCCCAATGAGCCCTCACTTATTTTGTGTGTAAAAGTAAAATCAAAAGCATCTAAAAAAATATCCAAAAAAAATAGAAATGAATTATTAAAACTTGGTGAAAATTATAAAAATCAATTTTTTAAAAAAAAATATTTACTACATAACTTATTAAAAAATTATAAAAGAATGGGTTTTAAGATAGGAATTTTTGGTGCAGGACATTTATCTACTGCATTTATATCATTTTTTAAAATTGAAAAATATATTTTACATGTTTTTGATGATAATAAAAAAAAGCAGAAATTATTTCTCCCTGGTTCAAAAATAAAAATAGTTCCTTCAAGCTACATTAATCATGAAAAAAAACTTATGATTTTATTAAGTGTAAATCTTACAAGTGAATACAAAATAATAAAAAAATTAAAAAATATTTCGAATAATGAACTTCATGTTAAATCTATTTTTCCATTAAGTAAAGTTTCAATACTTAATGAAAAATAATAAAATTTTTAAAACACTTATTATTGGTTCTTCAAGTTATCTTGGTCAGTATTTAATTAATTACTTTAAGCCTTCAGAATTAATTCTCACACATAAAAACAATCCGAATTCTAACAGTATATTTTTTGATATGAATAAAGATAGCTTAGATAAGATTCTAGAAAGAAATAATGATATTAAGAAATCAGTAATTTTATGTGGTGTACATAAATATAATGTTATTAATGATAATCCTGAAAAAGCTTATGAGGTAAATGTTAAAAATGTAAAAAAAATTTTGATGTCATTAAAATTATATAATATAATGCCAATATTTGCATCTTCGGATAATGTTTTTGACGGAAAGAAAGGAAAATATCTTGAAGAAGATAATGTAAATCCGACATTTTATTATGCAAAACATAAGGTAGAGATTGAAAATTTCATAAAGGATAAGTTTGCTAATTATCAAATTTATAGAATTTCAAAAATTATTGACACTAATATCAGAGGAAATACTCTTATTGTTGATTGGGTTAATAAATTAAAAAGAAATGAAACGATAGTATGTGCCTACGACAATCGATTTTCACCAATTGAAGTAAATGATTTATGCTTACAAATCAAAAAATTAATTTTTAGTGAAACCAATGGAGTATTCCATCTTTCATCAAACACAGATTTATCTAGAAAACAAATGTTAGAGATGCTTCTTCGGAAAATACCCGCTAGTCTTAAGATGAATAAAAAAATTATTTATATAAAGCTAAACAATATAAAAGGTTGTGAACAGCAACCAGTTAGAATTTCTCTTAATGCTAATAAAGCAATCAATATTACAAAATTTAAGCCAAAGCAATTTGGCAAGATTATAGATGAAATACTAAAAAAATATAATTTTTGAAGTTAAAGCAATCAAAAAACTTTTTTTATTTCCAAATTGTATCATCATTTTTGAAAGGCCCATTATTTATCTCTAAAAATATGCAATAATTTGAGGTACTTTTTACTATACGATATTTACTAGGATTGAGTCTATAAGATAAACTGCCAACACCTTGTTCATTAGTTGATTGAAGTAGTATTGATTTAGTTTGATTTTCTTCTACTAATTCAATTTCAAGAGCCCCTTCTATTATATGATATGAAATATTTTTAAATGTATTCTGTTTCAATGGACCAATATTAGTTGGCTCAGAGTGAAACATATACATTTCATGTATTAAACTCTTTTCATTTTGATGAAGACAAATTCTACTTACAGGAATTTTTTTAATTGTTGATAAAAAAAGAAATAGAAAAATATCTTGTCTACATAAATCAATATTTTCTGATGATGAAAAATATACTCTATCATTTTTTTTCGTTAGTTTTAAATTTGTAATTAATTTTGATTCAAATTCCTTTATCAAATCTTTAGTATAATTTTTATTAATTTTATCAAAAAATTTTACAATTTGTATTAAATTTTCATAGACTACAGGTACAAGATCTATCTCAATTATTTCTGTTATTGAAAACCATTTGTACTCTAATCCTTCATGAAGGTTAAATTCGTTAATATTTTCATCTACTCTTATTGGAAAATAATGCAGATCAATTGCACCTGAGCTAGTCTTAAATATCTCTTTTTCAATATATTTTGTTTTAAATTCTAATTCCTCATCTAATTCTCTTTTAAGAGCATCTATTAGATTTTCATTTTTTTCTACTGCCCCACCAAAAAAATTCCATTTTAACTTGTATGGAATTTCTTTTGATTGATCTCTTTTTTGTAAAAGTATTTTATTATCTGATCTATAAATAATTGCCTTGACGGCCTTTAATCTTTCATTCGAAGTAGATAAATTCATAGTCACCAGTAAAATTACATTCTTTGAAAATTTCTAACCAGGTATCGTGATCAAAAAAAGACTCACAAGTTAAAGCCCAGCATTGTAAATTAAATAATTCTTTTTCATTTCTATAACTTTCAGTAGCAAGATATTTTTTTTTCCCAACTCTTTCAATTTCTTTAATTGTATTTTTGAGATCATATAATTTTAAATTATGAATTGTATTTATTGAAATAACAAGATTAAATTCATTTTCTTTAAATTTAAATTTATTTTTAGCATCATAAATAAAGCAGCTAGACTTTAATTCATCTGGCAAATTATTTATTGCATATTCAGAAATATCAAAACCCACTATTGATAATTCAGGTAGAATCTTTTTTAACTCTAATAGTAGGAACCCTTTTCCACATCCAACATCAAGAACCTTTGATCCATTATTTAAATTATAGTCTTTAATTAACTCCTCAGCCATTGGTTTCCATCTACCTGGTATATATTTGTATCCACCAAATCCAAATCTTCTATCGCCATCCCAATAATTGAAAGAATATTTTTTTGCCTCGATCATACATGCTACTTTTTCGTCAATCATTCTATCAAGATACTTACGATTAGTTGATTGATGTAGCGATGTAATATATTTTTTTAGATTCCCTAATGACATATATTTTTAATAATTTTTTTTTAAACTTTCTTTTCTATGTTTTTTACATCTTTCTAATGCTAAAGAGAATGTATTTTGTTTCATACTTTTTATATCTCAAATTTATTATTGCTCATCTCAAGAGTTTTTTTTATTAGCCATATTTTTTCTACATAATCTACTTGAGAATGATTAGAGATATGCATGTCTTCGATAGCAAAGTGGATTATTTTTTTTAACTTTAGAATTAGTTCATAGAATTTAAATCGCTTTTTCTCATCAAACGGTAGTTGAAATATACTATAAGCAACAATTCCATGATTATCTTTTTCATTAATTGCATCATACAACATTGCAGATGAGTCAGTCATGGCATACTCTGAAAAACTTAGTAAGTACTGAAATTTTTTTCTATTACAGTATTCTCTCAAAGCCATATTTTGGATATTTTGTGGAACCCGCTCACCCATAAAACTTCTACTAAATATATACCCTCTTAATTTCTTCATTTAATTTTAGGAAATTTATAATTCATTGCAATTTTTGATATAGGTTTCAAAGTAATTGGTTCAAAGAATTCTCCAATTTTTTTATCTCCATATGGAGTAAATACACCTTTGAATCTACAGTTTATGGACCATCTTGTTTCTTTTTCCATATTTACAATATTTCCATGCGGCAACATTTGATTGAATATGATAGCTTCTCCAAATCGTAGATCTATCCAAGTAACATATTTACTAATCTTATCAAAAAGCTTCTTGCTGCTGTATGTTTGTTTTTCAGCGAGTAATTTATCAAGTTTATCCATATGTTTAGGAGGTAATATATACATAGATTTTGTTTTATAAACATTTACAAGAGGTAGCCATGCAACAACTTCAAACGGTGAGTCGCCAGACCAAACGTCCGAATGCATTGGTAATAGAGAACTGCTATCTTTAGGAAGCTGTATACTCAAATTAAATTTTTTTTGAATAGCAAGCTCACTTCCCACAATAATATTAAGGTACTCCTTGAAAATAAAAAAAAATCTCTTTTTAAATTCTTTTGATGAATTAATTTTATTTATTAATGAAAGCCTGAATTCATTTAGATTCTTAACTGAAACATTTTTATGAAAATCATTAAACAGATCATATTTTTCATTATTAGAAAATTTTTTACTACTATTTTTAATATGTTTCAAAATAAAGTTTTTAAGATAAATAAGATTTTTATTAGAATCATTATCATTTAAAACTACATATCCATTTTCATAAAATTCTTTTTCAATTTTAATTTCATTAATATTTAAAAATGGATTCATCATATAAGATATTTTTTATTAATTACATATAGTATAAATCTTTCTTGGTCCAATATTAATCAAGATACAACTCGATATAAAATTTATTGCTAAAGTTATACTGTAATTTCATAATACTTTTTATATTTTTTTCTAAAAAAAAATTAGCTTTTTAAAACTTTAGTACAATTAAAACTTTGCTTTTGCGATAAAATCTACAATTGATAGAAGCCAAATATGATGGGTCATTTCTATTAAATTATAGTTTTTACTGTTTAACCATAAATTTACATTTCCAAGTTTTTTTACTTTATTTTTTTTATCAAAGCCTGTTAAAGTGATTACTTTACATCCAATTTTTTTAGCAAACTTTGCACCATTGATGATATTTTGAGACTCTCCACTGCTACTTATGCAAATTAATAAATCTCCTTTATCCGCATGAAAAGATAATGCTTTTTGAACCCAGTTTTCATACCCATAATCATTAGAGAAACATGTTAAAAGATCCGCTTCATTAAAATTTATTGCCCTAATTTTACACATTTTAGTCAAATCAACGCTTACGTGACTTGCCATTGCCGCACTACCACCATTTCCTACTAAAATTACTTTTTTTTTATTCCTCTTTATTTCTTTGAGAAATTGAGTAATTTTTAAAAAATCTTTCTGATGAAAGTCAATAAAAAGATTAGAGAGCTTTGTTAAATAATTTGAAATATAATTATTTTTTATTCTAGGTTTCATGAAAAAATAAATTTAATAAATTTTGATCAATATTACATCATTCGTAAAAAATTGTAAAATTTTTATGAATGATGTTCATTTCTGTAAGTAATTTTTATAATTTTTGTGCATCGTAATTCTCTTTAAGCATTAATTTTACCTGTTCTACTAAAACGATAGAATAAATTTTGTTAAATTTAATTAAAGTTATTATTTCTATCTATAAGATCGTTAAATGTCCCTTGATCAATAATCTGGCCATTATCGAATTTATAAATAATATCACAATTCTTAACAGTATTTAAACGGTGAGCAATTAAGATAATAGTGATGTCTTTGCCAAGATTATTAACTGCATCCATTACAGCTTTTTCGGTTTGATTGTCTAATGCACTAGTTGCTTCGTCCAAAACAAGTACTTTTGGGCTATGATACAAGGCTCTTGCAATACCAATACGCTGACGTTGTCCTCCTGACAACCTAACCCCGCGCTCACCTATTTCTGTATTATATTTTTGGGGCAATTCATTAATTACAAATTCGTGTAAATTTGCAATTTTTGATGCTTTTTCAATCATATCTTGATTAATATTTTTAGGCTCTACTCCAAAAGCAATATTAGCTGCAACAGTATCATCAGATAAATAAATGTGTTGTGGCACATAACCAATAGATCTTTGCCAGGATCTTGTATTTTGCTCAGTGATAACTTTGCCATCAACTTCCAATGTCCCCTTTTGAGGAGTCAATAACCCTAAAATAATATCAATTGTTGTGGTTTTACCACAACCAGTTGCACCTATTAACCCAATAATAGATTTTGCAGGTATACTTAGGTTTAAATCTTTTAATGTTGTTCTTGATGAATTGGGGTAATTATAGCAAATATTTTTTAAGGAAACTATTTTATTAAAAGGCAAAATACCTTGATCTTGTTTTTTATTAAATGTTTTGAGATTTTTAAGATCATCATATAATTTATCAACTGAAGATCCAATAAATACAAGTTGAGTAAAAGATGCGTAAATATGCTGTATGGCTGGCAACAAGCGGTACCCTGCAAAAACAAATAAGCTAATAATGGGTATCGCAGAGCTAAAACTACCTGTTTCCGATATGCTATAAAGTATTATTAGTAAAACACCTCCAAATGCTATGGCTTCTAATATGAAACGAGGTAACTGACCAATAATCTGTGAAGAAGCAACACTTTTTGCAACAACTTGAGCAGAATTCGAAAAATTCTCAATAAAAGTTTTTTCTAATCCTCCAATTTTAACTTCCTTTGCAGCTCCAAATGCCTCACTTATTGCTTTAAAACGTAACTGATTGTTATTAAGTCGTTCTTCTCCAGTTCGCTTAAGAAAGTTACGAACAAAATAAAAAATAAATAAATAAACTAAACTCATCGACAATCCGATAATAAATGTAAGTCTTGGATCAACTGAAACTAACAATGCTATAAGTGCAATTGTAGTCAAACCTTTAGCAATCAATTCTATTATTGGTCTAATGCCATTTCCAATTACTTGTCCTACTTCTGATAAAATAATTT
>Ga0315315_10007225_pt1 | contig 10285 bp, 12 predicted proteins | sample M140m3416metaG_FD_203699 | JGI IMG/M metagenome (GOLD analysis project Ga0315315, IMG submission 203699) | Ammonia-oxidizing marine archaeal communities from Monterey Bay, California, United States - M1 40m 3416 | ecosystem: Environmental > Aquatic > Marine > Intertidal zone | place: USA... | reverse complement strand
AAATAAGAAAAATAATTGGTTAAAAATTAAAACTGATTACGATAATTATACTGGTTATATTATAAATAAAAATTATTCTAAAAAATTTAAACCTTCATTTAAAATTTCATCATTAAAATCTAAAATTTTTACTAAAAAAAATAATAAATTTATTATGACAGGTAAATATTTATACTTTGGAAGTGGAGTTGTAAAAAAAAATGAAAATAAAAAATTTTTAGAATTTGAAAAAAACAAATGGATCAAGAAAATTGATTTAAAAAATATTAACCATTATGAAAAAAATTATGGTAAAATTTTTAAATTATTTTTAAATTCCAGATATCTTTGGGGAGGAAAAACGTCTAAAGGAATCGATTGTTCATCTCTTGTTCAAATTTATTTCTATTACAATAGAGTATTTTTTCCAAGAGATACAAAAGATCAAATTAGATTTTGTAAAAATGTGAAAAAAAAATTTTTGAAAGGTAGTATTATTTTTTGGAAAGGTCATGTCGGTATCTGTTTAAATAAATCAAAATTCATACACGCCTATGGTCCCAAAAAAAAAGTGCTAATTATGCGAACTGATCACACGATAAAATTAATTAAAAAGACAGCAAAGTTAATAGTAAAAAAAATTAGCCATGTTAAAAATTGCTAATTTCTTCCAAAGTCTGGCTTATTTATATCTTGTTTAAGTCTAATAATTTTTGACCTAACTTTTTTTGTTTGAGTAAGTTTTTTTAAAATTGATTTATTGTTTTTTGTATTTATATCTTTTTTAAAAGACCTTAAATTTTTTATGAACAAATTAATCGCTTTAGAAATGTTAATTTTGTTATCAAAAAAAATGTCTCTCCACATTATTTCATTAGATGCTGCTATTCTTGAAAAATCTCTTAAGCCCCCAGCGCTATATTTTAAAAGATTAAATTTTTGTTTTTTTTCGAAATCCTGTGCCGACTTCACCAGATTGTAAGCTATTAAATGAGGTAAGTGACTAGTCATTGAAAAAATTTTATCGTGTTTCTTAGGACTCATTACAGCAGTATTTAAACCTAATTTTTTCCAAAATGAATTTAAAAATCTAAGGTGTAGTGTGTTTGTTTTTTTTTCTTTAATCAAAATACACCACTTATTATCAAAAAGATTCTCTTTACCGTTTTCAGGTCCACTAACTTCAGAACCTGCTATAGGATGGCTCGATGTCCAAAAAATATTCTTTTTCAAATTTTTTTTAATAATTTCTAATGACTTTAATTTTGATGAACCAACATCAGTAATTATGTGATTTGAATTTAGTTTTTTATTAATTTTTAAAATTATTTTTTTATACTCGCTCATTGGGCAACAAAAAATAATTAATTGAGTTTTAAAAATAACATCTTGGGGTTTCTTAACAAGTATCCCTGGTAACTTTAGCCTCTTAATTTTTGATATATTTTTCTTGGATGATTCATAAACAAAAATTTTTTTTGCTAATTTTTTTTTATGAATCTTTCTTAATAGAGATGAGCCTAACAGTCCACAACCAATAATTAGAACATTTATCATTAATGAAATATTCCTTCTACTGCACGCATAAATTTTAAGCAATCAGTTTTTGATCCAATTGTTAATCGCATCATATTTTTAATTTTATAGCCATATTCAGTCGATCTCAAAATAATTCCTTTTGTAATTAATTTTTTGTTAAAATGTTTAGCTTTAAATTTACATTTAGTAAAATCTAATAATAAAAAATTAGCAGAAACTTTATTTGATATAATATTGTACTTTTCTAAGAATTTTTTTATCTTTCTAGCGTAAACACTATTATGTTTTATTGAACGATATATAAAATTTGTATCTCTGAGAGACTCAACAGCTGCTTGTTGAGCAAGTGTATTCAAATTAAATGGTGGTTTAATCAAATTTAAATTTTTAATTATTTTTTTATCTCCATACCCCCAGCCTACCCTTAAAGAGGCTAATCCATAAATTTTTGAAAATGTTCTTAAAATAAAAACATTTTTTTTATTTCTAAATAAATCCAAACCAGATTTGTAATCAGAGTTCTCCATATATTCTGCATAAGCATCATCTATAACTAATAGAATATTGTTTCTAAGTTTTTTCCTTAATTCAAAAAGCTCAAATTTATTTAGGTATGTTCCCGTTGGATTGTTAGGATTAGCTAAAAAAACTATCTTTGTTTTTTTTGTTACTTTTTTTAAAATTTCAGAAATTGATATTTTATAATTTTGTTCTTTGGAAAAAATGACTTTTGCCCCAACTATTTTTGAATAAATTCTATACATTAAAAAACTAAACTCAGGAACTATAACTTCATCTTTTGGATTGAGGAAAAGTTGACACAACATTTGAATAACTTCGTCAGAACCAGCTCCACATATGATCTTGTTTTCATCACATTTAAAACTTTTAGATATTTGCTTTCTCAACCTTTTTGATTTGCTATCTGGATATCTGTTAAAAAATAAATTTTTATTTAACAAGACTTTTTTGGCTTTGGGACTTATACCTAAAGCAGACTCGTTTGCTGAAAGTTTGATAATATTGTCCTTTTTTTTGATATTAGATTTGCCCGGTTTATAAGCCTCTAAACTGAATTTTTTAAATTTTAAACTTGTCATTATTTTTAAATTTTAAGCCTTTTATAAATAAAATAACAACTTTTTATACAGTATAAGTAAAAATATTTTTAAAATTGACATACTAAATAACTTCTTGTACAAAATTTATGCGCTGATTTACCTGAATTGCGAGCGCTTTAAAAAAACCGCTAAAAAAAGTTTTTTTTCTCTCAATTCAAATTTCAGCTTAAATTATGAATATTAGAGAAAATATAAAAAAACTTATTATCGAAAAACCACTTAGATTAGATTGTGGACAAACTATTAATAATTTTCCATTAGCGTACGAAACTTATGGTTCGCTCAATGCTAATAAAGATAATGCAATTTTGGTATGTCATGCTTTGACTGGAGATCAATTTGTTACTGGTTTAAATCCTGTAACCAAAAAAGATGGCTGGTGGTCTTTTGCTGTAGGTCCTAATAAATCAATTGATACAAATAAATATTTTGTTATTTGTGCAAATGTTCTAGGCGGGTGTATGGGTTCTTTCGGTCCAAGTCATATAAATACTCAATCAAAAAAAATATATGGAACTGATTTTCCAGTAATTACAATTAACGATATTGTTAATGCGCAAATAAATTTATTGGATCATTTTGAAATTAAAAAACTTTTTTCTGTTGTAGGTGGTTCAATGGGTGGAATGCAGGTTTTGCAATTTGTTAGTAATTTTCCTGATAAAACAAAAACAGCTGTGCCTATAGCTTGTACGTCTAGTCATTCGGCCCAAAATATTGCATTCAATGAATTAGGTAGGCAGGCAATCACTGCGGACCATAATTGGCTTGATGGAAAATATTCATCTAATAATATTGTTCCCGACAAAGGTCTGGCAGTTGCAAGAATGGCCGCACACATTACTTATTTATCCAAAAAAGGCCTTCAAGAAAAATTTGGAAGAAAATTACAACAAAGAGATGATCTTAAATTCGGCTTTGATGCTGACTTTCAAATTGAAAGCTATTTAAGATATCAAGGTTCTGTATTCGTCGATAGATTTGATGCAAATAGCTACCTTTATATAACAAGAGCAATGGATTATTTTGATTTAGTTAAACAATTTAACGGTAATTTATCAAATGCTTTTGTAAATACAAAGGCCAAGTTTTTTGTCGTTTCCTTCACTTCAGATTGGCTTTACCCTACTCAAGAAAATAAAGAAATAGTAATAGCTTTAAATGCAATCGGTGCTGATGTAGGTTTTGTAGAAATAGAGTCTGACAAAGGACATGATTCTTTTTTACTAAATGTTCCGGATTTTTTAAAAGCACTTAAAAATTTTTTAGATAAATCTTATTTAGAATAACGTTTATGAAATCAGAATATAAAATAATTGCTGACATAATTGATAAAAACTCTAGAGTTCTAGATGTTGGTTGCGATGATGGAGTTTTAATGGAATTTCTAAAAAAAAATAAAAATGTAGATATTAGAGGAATTGAGATTTCAAAAGAAAAAGTTCAAATTTGTATATCCAAGGGATTAATTGTAATTGAAGGTAATGCAGAATTAGATTTAAAGCAATTTCCAAATGACTCTTTTGATTTTGTTGTTTTAGGTCAAACGTTACAAGCTTTTATTAATCCAGAAATTGTTATCAAAGAACTTTTAAGAGTAGGTAAAAAAGCAATAGTTACTATTCCAAATTTTGGTCATTGGAAAGTAAGATTAAATTTATTATTAAAGGGCACAATGCCTGTAACTAAAACTTTGCCTAACGAATGGTATAACACACCGAACATACATATGTGTACTATCAAAGATTTTTTCAAATTTTCTAATACATTAAATTTTAAAATTTTTAAATCATTTGCTCTAATGAATCAAAGAGTATCAACCATTACTGACTCTAATTTATTTTTTAAAAATTTATTTTCTGAGCTAGGAATATTCTTAATAGAAAAATAAAATGAAAATTGAAATAATAAAATGTCTGCAAGATAATTATAGTTATTTAATAATTGATGAAAGTAATAAAAATGCTTGTGTAGTTGATCCTGGTGAAGCAAAACCTATAATAGATTATATTGAAAAAAAAGATATTAGATTGAAATACATACTTAATACTCATCATCATTACGACCACGTAGGTGGTAATATTGAATTAAAAAAAAAATATGGTTCAAATGTAGTTGGTTTTAAAGGTGATAAAGATAGAATTCCTGAAATTGATATCCTTGTGGAAGATGGGAAAATATGGAAAAAGGGAAATTTTGAAGCAAATATTTACCACATTCCAGGTCACACTAGTGGTCATATAGCTTTTCATTTTTTTAAAGAAAAAAAAATTTTTACTGGTGATACTTTATTTTCATTAGGTTGTGGTAGAATTTTTGAGGGTACATATGAGCAAATGTTTGAGTCTTTAAATAAAATTAAAAAACTTCCCAAGGATACTGAAATTTTTTGTGGACATGAATATACATTACAAAATTCTAATTTCTGTATCACCAATGATCCAAATAATTCAAAGCTCAAAAATAGAATAGTAGAGATTAAGCAAAAAATAAAAAATAATTTACCAACTATTCCAACTACTCTGGAGAATGAAATAGAGTGTAATATATTTTTAAAAGCTGAAAATTTAGAAAGGTTTTCAAAATTAAGAGATTTAAAGGATAATTTCTAATTTATAGAGCTTGACTAAAGGAATGCTCAGACTATATTGCGATAATTAAAATTTGGTTAAATTTATGTCATATGCAGTAATACAAACAGGTGGAAAACAATATAAAGTAAAATCTGGTGAAATCTTAAAAATAGAGAAATTACCAGAAACGAAAGCTGACACTAAAATTGAATTTAAAGAAATTTTAGCTTACGGTGATGACAAGGGTATTGAGCTTGGTATACCAATAGTTCAAGGAGCAAAAGTAGAAGCAAATTTAATTAAAAATAGTAAAAATAGAACTGTTTTAATTTTTAAGAAGAGAAGAAGACAAAATTCAAGAAGAAAAAATGGTCATAGACAAGAATTTTCTTTAATTAGAATAAGTAAAATTTTTTCAAAAGATGGAAAAGTTTTATCTGAAGCAGAAAAAATGTCTAAGCCTTTAAAAAAGGAAATGCCTAAAAAAGAAGTAAGTAAATAATTAGGAATAAAATATGGCAACTAAAAAAGCAGGTGGTTCATCAAGAAACGGGCGAGATAGCGCCGGACGAAGACTTGGTGTAAAAAAATATGGTGGAGAAAACGTCATACCTGGAAATATAATCGTTAGACAAAGAGGCACAAAAATATTCCCGGGCGAAAATGTAGGGATGGGTAAAGATCATTCAATTTTTTCAGTGGTAAAAGGCAAGGTAGTTTTCAAAAAAACTAAATCAGATAGAACTTTTGTTTCAGTAAAGCCCAATTAATAGTACAACTTTTACTAGCGTTGTATTATGAAATTCTTAGATCAAATTAAAATTTATATAAAAGCTGGAGACGGAGGTGATGGTTCACCAAGTTTTAGAAGAGAAAAGTTCATTGAATATGGCGGACCAGATGGTGGTGATGGTGGTAAAGGTGGTTCCATAATATTAAAAGCTGAACAAAATCTTAATACTTTAATTGATTATAGATATCAGCAACATCATAAAGCTAAAAGAGGTGATAATGGTGCAGGCCAAAATCGTACCGGTAAAAGCGGGGAAGATTTAATACTCAAAGTTCCTCTAGGTACACAAGTTTTTGAAGAGGATAACAAAACATTAATTTATGATTTTTTAAAAATTGGAGAAGAATTTATTGCTGCGTCTGGAGGCAAAGGAGGCTTAGGAAATACAAGATACAAAAGTTCGACAAACAGAGCTCCTAGGAAATTTACCAAAGGTACAGTCGGAGAAGAATTTACAATTTGGCTTCAACTTAAAACGATTGCTGATATTGGAATAATAGGATTACCAAATGCAGGTAAATCAAGTTTATTAGCATCAATAACTAATGCGAATCCAAAAATTGCTAACTATCAATTTACTACATTAAACCCAAATCTCGGAGTAGCAAGTTATGATAATAAAGAAGTCACTATTGCTGACATTCCAGGTTTAGTAGAGGGTGCACACAAAGGCACTGGTCTTGGAATACAATTTCTAAAACATATCGAAAGGTGTAAATCACTTTTACATATGATTGATATTACCAATTACGATCTTGAAAAAAGTTATAAGCAAGTAAAAAATGAGTTAAAAAATTATAGCTCTAAACTTTCAAAAAAAAAAGAATTAATAGTTTTGAATAAAACCGATCTGATAGAAGATAAGGAAGTTAAAAAAATTATAAAAAATTTTTCAAAAAATAAAAAATCTGAAGTAATAACTTTGACAACTTTAGAAAAAAAATCTGTTTCAAAAATTAAGGCTAAATTAATATCCTATGTATCTTAAAAACTCAAAAATCATTGTAATTAAAATTGGATCTTCATTATTAGTAGATAATAAAAATAAAATTAGGAAAAAGTGGTTGTCTAGTTTTGCAAAAGATATCAAAAAATTAAAGTCTAAAAATATGAAAATTGTAATTGTAAGCTCTGGAGCTATAGCTTTGGGGTGTAAAAAGATGAATTATAACAAATCGAATCTCAAGCTTGATAAAAGCCAAGCTATAGCTTCAGTGGGTCAAATTGAGTTGATGAATTTATTTTCTCAAACGTTTTTAAAATTTAAATTAAATATTTCACAGATTTTATTGACTCTAGATGATACTGAAGAAAGAAGACGTTCAATAAATGCAAAAAGGACTTTTGAAAATTTGTTTAAACTTGGTTATATACCGATTGTGAATGAGAATGATACAATAGCAACCTCAGAAATAAAGTATGGTGATAACGATCGGTTAGCATCTAGAGTAGCTCAAATAACAAGTGCAGATACTTTAGTATTATTGTCAGATGTTGATGGACTTTTTACAAAGAATCCCAAGATATTTAAGGATGCCAAATTAATTAAGAAAGTGAAAAATTTGAGTAAAGATATTCAAAATATAGATATAAAAGGTATGAATGAACTTGGTAGTGGCGGTATGAATACAAAAATTGAAGCAGCAAAAATTTGTAATTTAGCAGGTTGTAATATGGTTATTGCAAATGGATTATATTCAAATCCAATCAAGCGTATAGAGAAAGAGAATAATTGTACTTGGTTTTTTTCAAAAATAACAAAACTGCATGCGAGAAAAAAATGGATTATTAGCTCTATCTCACCAAAGGGAGAGCTTATAATTGATGATGGTGCTAAAAAAGCACTTTCTAATGGAAAAAGTTTACTGGCCGCAGGCATTAAAAAAGTTTCAGGCAAATTTAGTAAAGGTGACCATATCAGAATATTAGATATCAAAAATAAAGAATGTGCGAGAGGCCTAAGTTCTTTTTCATCAGATGAAATCATAAAGATTATAGGATGTCATTCAAATCAAATCGAAAAAATACTTGGTTATGTTGCAAAATCTGAAGTAGTTCACAAAGATGATATGGTAGAAATTTAATGAGAACCTTATTAAAAAATATTGGTAAAAAATCAAAAAAAGCTTTTTCGTATCAAATAAATTCAAAAAAAAAGGATAAAGTATTGAAAGATTATTGTCTATTAATTAAACAAAATAAAAGATTAATCATAGACGAAAATAAAAAAGATCTTAGGAACGCTTTTAAGAAAAAAATAAAAAATAATTTAATTAAAAGACTACTCTTAGATGATAAAAAAATTTTAGATATTATTAATTCAATAAATAAAATTATTAAATTAAAAGATCCAACTAATTCTATATTAGAAAAATGGAAAAGACCCAATGGTTTAAATATTTCAAAGGTATCAATACCGATAGGAGTTATTGGGGTAATCTATGAAAGTAGACCTAATGTAACATCTGATATAGCTGCATTATCTTTTAAATCAGGCAATTCTGTAATCTTAAAAGGTGGTTCGGAAGCTTTTCACTCAAATCTTGTTCTTTCAAAATTATTTAGAAAATCTCTAAAAAAAAATAATGTAGATGAAAATTTTGTTCAATTTATCAATTTAAAAAATAGAAGTGTAGTTGATTTTTTATTAACTAAAATGAATAAATTTATTGATGTTTTGATACCAAGAGGTGGGAAAGGTTTGGTAAAAAAAGTACAAAATTTAAGCAATATACCAATAATTGGTCATTTAGAGGGTGTTTGTCATTCATATGTTGATAAAGATGCAAATCCCAATATTGCAAAAAGAGTTATCTATAATGCTAAATTAAGAAATACAGCTATTTGTGGTGCTACTGAAACAATTTTATTTCATGAAAAGATTATTAAAAAATTTTGCAATAAAATTTTGAAAAATTTAGCGGATAATGGGTGCAAAATTATTGGGGACTCAAAAATAAAAAAGTACTATCATGGAAAAATAACAAAAGCCTCTTCTAAGGATTGGTCAAAAGAATATTTATCTTCAATAGTTTCAGTCAAATCAGTAAAGAACTTAGATGATGCAATAAAACATATAAATAAATATGGAACAATGCATACTGATTGTATAATTACACAAAATAAAAAATCTGCAAAAAAATTTTTAAATGAAGTTAAAAGTTCTATAGCAATGCATAATACCTCTACACAATTTGCTGATGGAGGAGAATTTGGTTTTGGAGGTGAAGTAGGGATTTCTACAAATATTCTTCCACCACGTGGGCCCGTAGGTCTAAACCAACTTGTTTCTTATAAATATCAAATAACGAGTAAAGGAAAAATAAGGAAATAATTTGAACTTAAGGAGAAATAAGATCGGAATTCTTGGTGGATCATTTGATCCTGCTCACAAAGGGCATTTGACAATATCTAAAGAGGCTTTAAAAAGATTTGGGCTAAAAAAAATAATATGGGCTATTACTAAGAAAAATCCTTTGAAAAATAAAACAAGTAAAAACCTTTCAGAACGTATTGAAGGATGTAAGAAAATTATAAAAAAAACAAATTTAATTGAAGTAAAATTTTATGAAAATAAAATTAGTTCTAATAAAACAATCAATTTAATAAATTATCTTTCTAAAGATAAGAAAAAAGATATTTATTTTTTAATGGGTGCTGATAATTTAGTTAATTTTCATAAATGGCATAAATGGAAAACAATTTTGAAAAAGTGTAAAATTATTGTTTTTGATCGTCATGGATATAAAAGAAAATCTTTTAATTCCATAGCATTTAAAAGGCTAAACAAGAAAAATTTAGTATTCATTGAATTTGATAAAGTCAATATTTCTTCTTCTCAATTGAGAAAAATTTGATAATCTAAAGACAATTAATGGATAAAATTTTTGATTTAAAACAAATTGTCATAAACACTCTAGATCAAAATAAAGCCCAAGACATCATAAGTATTGATCTTAAAGATAAAAGTTCTATGGCTGACTATATGATAATTGCTAGCGGCACATCTTCTAGACATATTCAATCTTTATCTGAACAAGTGTTGAGTAAATTAAAAAATAGTGGTGTTAATGAGTCCAAAATCGAGGGTAAAGATAGTAACGAATGGAAATTGGTCGATGGTATCGATTTAATTGTCCATATTTTCCATCCAGAAAAAAGAAAATTTTATGAGCTAGAAAAAATGTGGTCCGAGCTTATACCTAAAGAAAAATTAATTATATGAGAAAAAAAAATTTAAAAATAATAATATTTATTTATCTCTTTTTTATACAAGCAGT
>Ga0315315_10007222_pt1 | contig 10289 bp, 2 predicted proteins | sample M140m3416metaG_FD_203699 | JGI IMG/M metagenome (GOLD analysis project Ga0315315, IMG submission 203699) | Ammonia-oxidizing marine archaeal communities from Monterey Bay, California, United States - M1 40m 3416 | ecosystem: Environmental > Aquatic > Marine > Intertidal zone | place: USA... | reverse complement strand
TCGAGTTATTCACGATGAGGCATTGGTCGAATTAGCTAAGCAAGCAGGTGCTGAATACAAAGTAGGCTGTTTTGTAAATAAGATTGAAGGAAATACTGTTTACATACGCAACGGCGAGAAAATTACGGGAAAAGTACTCGTAGGTGCCGGAGGTCACAACGACCCAATTAGGCGTACTTTTTGGAGTGAAAAATCTACAAATATCCCAGTGAAATTTTCGCTGAAAGAAGGAGATTATGGTGATGCAGTAGAACTTCATTTTGGCTCAATGGCACCTGGCGGTTATGCTTGGATGTTCCCCAAATCTTCTGGAGCAAATATAGGGCTAGGGATACAAAAGAATTTTTCAAAAGGAAAATCTCTGAATCTATTCGCAGCAGATTTCATCGATAAGTATGAAGGAGATTCTACATTCAACGGTGCAGGTTCATTACCAATGTCTGGGACCATCAAGAAATTTGTCAAAGGCCAATACGTATTAGTCGGTGATTCAGCTGGAATGGTTTTACCCTCAAACGGTGCTGGAATCACAATAGCGATGATTGGAGGTAGAATTGCTGGCCAAGTTATTTCTGAACACATCAAGAATGGAACAGAGCTAAATCAATATGAGAAAATATGGAAAAAACAAATGGGTCGTGTAATGTTAAACTCAAAAAGGTCTTTCAAAATAGGTAGCATCATGTTCAGATTACCTGATTGGATGCTAAATATTTTCTTCAATCGACTGACTAAAGGAATTATTTGGCGAGCAGTAACCTGTCGGAGGATGTTCTGGATTATTTGATTTCGAGTACTTTCAACGAGTTACAACTGATTAATTACTCTCTTGTTGGTATAGATAAAGGGGAAGTTTTCAAGTACTCGGTACTCACGATTAGCACCATTGGGAAAGTGAAAAAAAAATGGTTGAGATAGAGTATCTAGATTCTCCATACTCCACAGAGGAGTTGTTAGAAATTCTATGCCCACCAGTTAGGAACTGGTTTAAAGATTCTTTTCCAGATTTCACTAGGCCACAAAAATTAGCAATACCAGCAATTATCGACAGAAAAAATCTGCTATTATGTTCTCCAACCGGTTCTGGAAAGACACTAACTGCATTTCTCACCATAATCGATAAATTAGTTCGATTAGCACTGGATAATAAGTTAGAGAAAAAAGTTCATTGTGTATATATTTCACCTATCAAGGCCCTAGCAAATGATATCCAAAGAAATCTCATCGGTCCATTAACAGAGATTTCAGAATCATACTTACCTGACAGAGCACAGGAAATTAAAGTTGGACTTAGAACTGGAGATACAAGCCAGTCTGATAGACAAAAAATGCTTCGTAATCCGCCTCACATTCTAATTACCACTCCTGAAAGTTTAGCTATAGCGATTACATCTCCAAGATTCCAACCAATTGTCAGTGAATTAGAATATATGATTGTGGATGAATTACACTCTCTTGTCCCGACAAAAAGAGGAGTCCACCTTGCACTTACCCTTTCTTACCTAGATACTTTACTAAAAACACCAGTACAAAGAATTGGAATTTCTGCAACTATGGAGCCCCTTGATAAGGTTGCAGAATACCTTGTAGCAAGCGATGCAAGTGAAGACCGGGGTAGTCAAAATAATAGTAGTAGTGTTAGTATTGCTAAGGTTTCGGGTTCTCGAGAATTAGATCTAGATATATTGATTACTCACAAAAAGTTTAGTGACTTGGCCGTAATGAAAATTTTAGATGCCAATATTGAGGCGATTGCTGATTTAATATCTGCACATACAACCACCCTAGTATTTGCTAATACAAGAAAAATGACTGAAACCATCGTCCAGAGACTTAGACCATATCTCGGCGACCTTGTTGCTGGACACCACGGTTCAATGGATAAGAAAATAAGACTTAATGTTGAAAAGAAATTAAAACACGGGCACTTGAGGGCTGTTGTCACGTCATCATCATTAGAAATGGGGATAGATATTGGGTCTGTCGACCTAGTTCTCCAAGTTGGAAGTCCAGGAGATATTGCGACCGCATTGCAAAGAATTGGTCGTGCTGGACACCATGTAGGTGGTATTCCTAGAGCGAGGTTCTTACCTACTAGTGTTGATGATTTGATAGAACTGGCAGCACTTCAATCAGCTATTCAAAAAGGAGATATGGATAGATTAGATTTCCCAGAAAATTGTCTCGATGTTGTTGCACAATTCATGATTGGTCTTGTAATAATTAACGAAATGGATATCGATGAGGCATACGAAGTTATCGTTAATGCGTGGTCATATCGTAACTTCGAGTATGACGATTTCATTGAAGTTCTTGATATGTTAGAAGAAGAGAGACGTGTATGGGTTGATTGGGAAGAGAATATCTATGGAAAGAGAGGATATTCAAGAATGATTTATTATACTAATATCGGAACAATTGCCCCTGATAACTCATACCTTGTATTCAACGCTGAAGGTTCGATTCTTGGACAACTTTCTGGTTCATTCGTTTCAAACCTTCGTAGTGGAGATGTAATTTTACTTGGTGGATCAACATATAGAGTTACGAATATCCAGGGTACAAGAGTAAATGTCACCGCTGTAACCGGTTATCGGCCTACAGTGCCATCATGGTCTGGTGAAGCCCGTTCTCGTTCCCGCGAATTATCTAATGCATTACTCGATTTAATTGGCCACTGCATAATTTCTCTTCGAAAAGAAGTCGACCCTAGAATCATATTACGTGATGCATACGGACTGTCAAATGTGGTTGCAAACGCAATTGCTAGACACCTGGAAGAGCATTCGATAGAATCTTTCCAAGTCCCTGACCCTTCAAGGATGTTGGTTGAGCAGATAATCAGTGGTGGACATCCGACATACATGATTACCACGTGTCGAGGAAGAGGTTTCAACACCGCTCTAGGTTACTTTTTAGCTGGACTTGCAGAAAGTAAAAACATCAGCGTTATTGAAATGTCCTTTGATGAAAATGGGTTATTACTTAGAACATCTAAAGAAATCGAACCAAGAGAGATGTACGATTCATTTAGAACAAATAACCACATTGAAATCATTGAAAGATATATTATTAGTACACAAATTTTTGCCAAGCGGTTCAAAGAAGTTGCTGGTCGTTCGTTGATTATTCCAAAAAGAATAGGTTCTGAAGAAATAAGCCCACAGCAATTTCAACAAAAAGCAGATGCTTTACTGAATAAGCATCGAACTATTGATGATAGCCTATTGATGCGTGAGGCTAAAAATGAAATCATGTTTGCTGATATAGACATCACTAGTCTGAACCAGTTCCTCAATTCCTGTATTGAAGGAGATGCTCGAATTGTTCATCAAAAAATGACTATTCCTTCTAGACTGGGAATGTCACTCTTTATGTCGGCATTTGAAGATTTAATGTCGATGAAAACTAGAGCATTTTTAGTTAAAGATATCGACCCTACAGTACTTCAAAGATTACTTGGGACAAGAAGTTTAGCTACTGAACTTTCAAGCGAGGAGTTAAATGAATATTATCTAAACAAGGCTCCAATTCCTAAAGACTCCACTGGTCTATTAAAATTAATGTCACAAGGTGGCGGATTGGATAAGTCGTTCAACAATCCACTATACAAAGAAAAGTTACAGGATATTGATTTTGAGATCTTACGAGGATGGGTAGATGAATTATGCCAAAGTGGTAAGATTGTTAAAATTGATAATTGTGGTTCGAGTGGAATTGATGGAAAATGGTTTACCCCTTACATGGCTGAAATTCATGGGACTCTAGGTAGTTTATCGGTAAATGGTGGTAAAGATGTTAAAGATCTTCGAGAATTAAATATTCAAGGGTTAACATTCGATATCTCCTCAGAGCACAAGGGTACAACTCCAACTAAATGGGAAAAGATGCCGTTAGGAGACCCACATGAAGCAATGCGTGTGAAAATCATTGAAATGCTAGGTAGTGAAGGTCCGAAGACTTCTGATGAAATGGAGAAGAGGTTACCATTTTCTAAAGAATTGGTTGAAAGAATACTGCATGAACTCGAATCTCGAAATGTTGTTTCTGTTGGATTCTATAAGCAAACTGATGATGCAGAATATATTCTGAAGGTGGATGAGCACAGACTGACAGATGGAGATGAAGAAGTAGTTGAATACAGATGGGTTCAAAACATGGTATTCAAGAAATCATTTGCACAATATGATGACGGGTTTGCAGCATTTGATTCACACGTGATTTTCCAAAAGCAGCAAGAATTATTGTACCGTGTTGAAGAATTCAGATTTAAGGACTGGAAAGACCTTCAGTTAGATTCTGACGTCATTATGGGAAGATTACTTCACAATCGAATCGGCTATACTACAAAGAAGAATATTCCAATGTTACTGGGATTAAAACCTGAACCATGGGTTGGCCCTATGGAGGAAGAAATCTTGGCTAAAATCCCTCCAGGAATCAATGTCACCAGACAAGAAATCATGCAAGATTTCCCTAAGGGTGAAGAACATAAATCCCTACAAAGAGACCTAAAAAGAGCCCTTGATAATCTTGAAAGACAGATGCTTGTAGTGAAGCAATTTGAGGATGTAGTCGGTAGAAGAAGAAGACTGTCATTATTCCATAGAGTCCACGGCGTTTATCAACCAATGGACTTTGAATCATCGCTTGTCGATGTGATAAAAAGATTGGGCCCGATAAAGGCAAATACACTTAGATTCTACATTACACGTTCATTCGAAGATTTGACCGTGGCCCTAATGAACTTAGAGAAGTCGGGTAAAATTTCTAAAGTTATTTCTCTTGTTCCAGACCCAGAAGCGTTCTACTGTATGCCAGAAGAAGTTGAAATATTACAAAGACCGAGGAGAGAGGATAGAAAATTAAGAATTATGACTCAATCAGATCCTTATGTTTCTAGATTCATCTGGGAAGTTCGAAGTATTTTAGATAGAGGTTGGTACTTGCCCGTATTCAAAGGTGTTGACCCGATTGGGAAAATTTTGATGTTCAAAGTAAATGACTATCTTGAGATAAAAGACTTACACATTCCAAACGCATACATCGAAGAGTTTTGTCAAGCATTCTCCATATTACTCGATAACCACTCAGACCAACTAGTTGATGTTGCGATTCTTAGTAATTTCAACAGTGAACCTGTCTCAAGTATTGATGAAGTTACCAAAAAATGCCTTGAAGACATAGGATTCAAACTTACCGGAGAACGTATGATTAGAGGCGGTATTGTCGACCCGCAACCTAGAGAAATCGCTGAAAGAGCACTATTCCACAGACACCACCTACATCAAAATACTCGTTTGGAGAACGAAATTCTTGCAATGCGAAAAACCCCCGAAGTACGCGATGATTTCGCACTACGAGGCAGATGCGAAGTATATCGCGCTGACTTGAAGAGCATGGCGAGTGCCAATAGGTTACATCAGGGTATCAACCTTAGGGGCCACCAAGTCTGGGCTACTTACGAACATTTCCAAGATTTACTGATCATAAGAGGAGAAGAGCACGACCCTGACTTGTGGGATATTGTAGAATTCTTCAGTAAGAATTCTGATCCAAATGTGTTCAAAGAACGTCACGCTCTTTCGCAGTCCGAGTTTAGAAAGCTCATTCAGCCACTTATCAGAACTGGACATATTGTTCAAGATTTCAGAGGAGGTTTTAGAACTGTTAGCCTGAAGAGTAATTTAGATCCTGTTGAATTAAGAAAGGAGTACCTTCGTAAGATGGTAGAGAGTTATCCTGTAATTACTTTGAAGCAACTAATGAGACTGGCCGGAACACCGTTTAAGCCTGAAGAACTAAAATCTGTTTTGAACAGTTTTGAGCAAGATGGTACGCTGATTAAGGGATTTTTAATCGAAGACCTTCATGAGGTTTGTTGGGGTCGAAAAGAGTTACTTGAAGAGGCGAAAAATATCACTTCAATTCGTGATTTCGTATTACCGCCAAGTGACCCGATATCACCATATTTCGCAGATATTCTGAAGGAGAAATTTGGATTTGGTTCAGCATACCTAGTATTCAAGAATGCCGAGCCAGTTGCTGCATTTAAGGCAAATACTCGCAATAAAAGAATTGAGGTTAAAGATTACGAAGGTTCTGAACAAGGCTGGAGAATAGTCAAAGAATTCGCATGGGAACATCAAATGCCTCTAGAAACCGAATTAAGAATTGGTGGAAAGAAACTCACAAAGTAATCGTCAAATCATTTACCCAATACGTTCAAATTGGATTAGGGGTTACGAACAGTTGATGAACCGAAGTTATCGCAATAAGGCGTTTTTGATAATGGGGCTATTTTTGTTCTCACTAATGAATCCATTAGCCTCAAATGTCAGTGCTCAAGGAAATGGTGAAATCACAATTTTACACACTGCGGTCAATCCATCTAACAATAATACATATCATCTTTTGAGTGCTGCTTCTTGGGAAGATTCTGCTTTTGCAGCCAGAGGATTGGATGGTTTTCTAACAACTGTCGATGACTTAGAAGAAAATCAATGGATTTTCGATACGTTTGCAAACCATGATGGACAATCACGACATCTGTGGACAGGGCTAACAGATGTAGACGAAGAAGGATTCTATAAATGGCATGATGGGACTCCATTTTACTATAGAAATTGGGGTCAAGACCAACCATCATCAAATAGCGATGAAGATTTTGTTCATATTGCCGGAACAAATATTGGAAATATTATGCCAGGTACTTGGAATGATTTGAGTAATGACCCAGAATTAGTTCCTGTCTATGGTGTTGTAGAAATCGGTACTGGTGCTGACTATGCGTTGAGATTTGATGGAATTGATGATTTCATCATTAGTGATGAGCAATTCCCAGACTGGGAAGGCCATATTGAAATTGAAGCGATGATTAACATGCCTGACATTAGCGGGATTAATTTCATTACAATGATGGGAGATTATGGTTGGGGGCTGTATGTAATAAACGGAAATATTGCATATTCAAATCAATATTCGATGTCACAAAACCCAGTTTCTAATATGTCAATTACTGAGAATAATTGGACGCATGTAAAAGTTATTGTAGAAGAGAATTCATTTGTGGAGTTTTTTATCGATGGAATCTCTGCTGGGACTTTTGACAGTCAAAAAGCAACAATACCCATAGGAGATTTTGGTTCTAACAGTTGTTTTCAAGACGGACTAGAATGTGATGAGTTATACATAGGAAGAATGGGGGCTGGATGCGATTGTAACTATTTCATGGGCATGATTGACGATGTCATAATAAGTAATTCTGCTAATGAGTCTAGTTGGCAGTTCCAAGAAGGAGAGGGGCCACAAACTGTAGATAACTCCAGTCGTAACGGAAATATCAGCGGTGCATCTTGGGTAATGCCCGATGGAAGCATTGTTACTCAAGCAATACAAATTTTCAATGGTGTAGAAGTAGAAGATATTTCTGGAATGCCAGGGGATCAATTACTTTTCTTTGCGGAAATCGAAGAAATGACTAAGGCAGCTTATCTAAATGTATTCAGTGACTTTGGAGAATTCTGGTTCGAGGAAGAAGCAGAATTTGAAATTTATATTAGTCATGAAGATATACCAAATTCATGGGATTATGATTTTTTACTGGAACCAGAATGGGGCTTTATCTTCGAAGAATGGGATTGGCCTGAAGATGGTACATGGTGGTTTGTGATAGTTCCTTTAAAGGAAGTTTCTTCTTTATCATTATTTCTTGATTGGGACGTTGCTGACCCACCGCCCCCATTGGAAGAGATGACTGAGTTGATAAACGCAATTCCTGTTACTGACCAATCTATCACCGGTGGTAGACAAAAACCCGTTGAAGAAAGGATTCTTTACTATTATGTTAATGTCACAGAAAACCTATCATCTCTTAGCGTAAAGACATATGGTGGCTCAGGGAATGTAGATCTAGGTATTTCGTGGGGAACTGTTCCCGATCCTTTCAATAATTTTGGAATATTTACAGAACCATTTGAAGATGATTTTTCATCTGACCCAAATGATATGTCAGGTAAGATTGATTGGGATGGAGGTCAAGGTAACGAACAGGTAGTCACATTGTATGATATTGAGCCGGGTATTTACTATATAGCAGCATATACTTACCAAAATGCTAAGGAATTCACTATTGTCTCACAATTAACATATCAACCTGATAATATCGAGCCAGAGGATGCCATTGAACTAACCCCTGGCATAGAATACGGACCTCTAAGTGGATATAATGGCTTGATGCAGTACTTCAAAATTGATGTACCGATTGGAACTGAAAGATTAGAAGTTGATTTATCTAAAGGATTTGGAGAGGCGTCGTTGTTTATGAAAATTGAACAGGCACCTACATCATCAGATTTCACTTATCTATCATCTAGCCCGGGTGCTGGTGATAAAATAGGATTTAATGACCCAATACCTGGTATGTGGTACATACTGCTTGAAACTGAAGAAGTATTCGGCTCGGTCATGATAACAGCCTCATTTGAGGATCGATATGTCTGGTCGTATGATGGCACTCCAATTGAGATGTTCAACAACGAAGAAATAAGTGGCATTGAAGCACCTGAGGGTGAAGAGTTATTCTTCTTTTTAAATCTAGAAAAACCAGGGGACTATTTGGAAATTTCTACATTTGGTGGAAGTGGAGAACTATCAATTATTGTTGAAGGAAAACAGATGTTATTTGGATTCGAGGAGGATTTCTTCTTCGAGTTTGATGAAGAAATGGGGCGCCAACGCCCGAATCCAGAGACATCAACTGAAGATTTCGAAATTGAATCTTTCGGAGATGGTACCGAACAGAGTATATACATATTCATGCCTGCAAACGGAAGATTTGACATATTAGTTGAAGCATATACAGAGATTTCAGATGTGACCATCGTCGCAAATTGGGTTTACTCTGATTTCTTAGAACCAATAATAATTGATCCTATTGAAGAGCCAACTGTAAAAGATTCATGTAGGGATGTTGCAAATCAGATGATGAAAGAAATCGATAGCGATTCTAATGGTGTAATCGATGGCGATGAATTCAATAATTTGGATTTTGACGACGAAAGTAATGAATTCGCATCAGTTGATTCCAACGGTGATGGCAAAATTGAATTCACAGAACTACTACAGAAGACATGTGATTGTGATAATGAACTTTGGATAGTTTTCGATCAGTTGTCTAATGAAAACCAACCGATTTCTATCGAACTTTTGACTTCCCAAATTTATGAAAATAAATATGATTTCATTGAAATGGATACCAACTCCGATATGAAAATATCTGAAACTGAAGTTGAAATCGCATCACTGATTTGTGAAACTACTTTTGATGCCTTTGATTCTGATGGAGATGGTGTACCGGATGTGGATGATGAGTTCCCTAATGACCCTGATGAGTCAAAAGATTCTGATGGAGACGGTGTAGGAGATAATGCTGATATTGCACCAAGTGTCGCAAATGATTTAGTTTATTCAATTGGAGCACTAGTATTTGTTGGCCTACTAGCACTGCTGGTTGTTTTTGCTAGAGGAAATAGAGGTAACCTGAATTCTAATGAATGGGATAATGACAAAAACTTCGATATTACCGAAACCATGCTCGCAATGCAAGAGCCTGATTTACCTCAACCTATGAGTCAAAATATGGAATCATCCAATTCAATTTATCAATCTTCATTTGACAATGTCGAAATAGAACAAGTTAGTTTCCAGCAACCCCCTGAACAACAGATTATTGCTCCAGAGAATGTCAGTAAAATTCCTGTTACTTCATTTGAAGAGTTACTAAACGAGGAAGTTAACGTTGATGCGCCACCAAAACAAATCATGGGAATGATTGGAATGGATGGTAGTGAATCTATCGAATACCCTATCAATAGTGGAGTAAAATGGACAAGAAGTAATCCAAGTGATGAATGGACAAAGTACTAACTAAGTCTTTTTAGGTTGCAAAATACCTAGAGGCTTTAGAAGTCTAACTATATGCCTATGTAATTCAGGTAATATTTCAAACATAATCAAGGCCATGAAGAACATAGCAAATAAAGATACAAACCGTGATGCATAATTGTGCCCAAATTCAAACACTGACATACCAAAGTAACTCCAAGAAGTATACGTCTGATGCATCCATATAAGTCCAACATTTCGGAAAATATTCAAAATATGAATCACAGGAACTGTGAAAATAAGTGCTCTAATTCTACGACGCCAGTCTAAATCTAAAACCGATATAGCACCGATGAAAATCACCATAGATTGTAATGCAGTACATGCTAGGACGAAGTTTATTC
>Ga0315315_10007221_pt1 | contig 10289 bp, 8 predicted proteins | sample M140m3416metaG_FD_203699 | JGI IMG/M metagenome (GOLD analysis project Ga0315315, IMG submission 203699) | Ammonia-oxidizing marine archaeal communities from Monterey Bay, California, United States - M1 40m 3416 | ecosystem: Environmental > Aquatic > Marine > Intertidal zone | place: USA... | reverse complement strand
AGTGGTGAAGGCAAGTAAGCGCGCTCTTGTCGTTGTTGACTTACCATTTGGTAGCTATCAATCCGACGCACAGGAGGCACTTCGGTCATCGATTCGAATCATGAAAGAGTCAGGTGCCCACGCTGTCAAGCTTGAAGGTGGCGAAGAAATTGAACAATCGATTACCAACATTCTCAATGCTGGAATCCCAGTCATGGGTCATTTGGGTCTGACCCCGCAATCTATCTATAAATTTGGGACTTACTCTGTCAGGGCGAAGGAAAAAGAAGAAGCTCAAAAACTTATTTCGGATGCAAAAAAGTTGGAAGAGCTTGGCTGCTTTGCAATTGTTTTAGAAAAAATCCCTTCGACACTAGCTAAACAAGTTGCTGAATCTGTGCGTATTCCCATCATTGGAATTGGAGCTGGTTCAGATGTTGATGGGCAGGTGCTCGTCGTTCATGACCTCATTGGTTTGACCAATGCGTTTAATCCTCGTTTTTTAAGGAGGTATATGAATCTTTATGAGGACATGAAAAAAGCCATCGAAAACTATGTTTCTGATGTCAAATCCGTTGACTTTCCGAATCAAAAAGAACAATATTAATTGTCTGACATATCTGTAATATACGAGGACAATCACATCTTGGTTGTCAACAAGACAGCTGGACTGCTTGTGCAGGGGGATCAAACAGGCGATGAATCATTGGTCGATATTGCTAAGCGATACATCAAGAACAAGTACCAAAAGCCAGGTGATGTGTTTTTGGGTTTGGTCCATCGGCTCGATCGCCCAACGACTGGAGTCATTGTGCTTGCGCGGACATCAAAGGCACTTACACGACTCAATCTGCAATTTAAGGACAGAATACCCAAAAAGGTATATCGAGCCGTTGTTTCCGGAACCCCAAAATCAAGTGCAAGACTTGAGCATTATTTAAAAAAAAACAGCTCTAAAAACAAATCTTTTCATTACGCCAAAACCACCCCTAATACAAAACATGCAATCCTCCGATATCGCATTGTGGAGTCATTAAAAACATACCATGTTTTAGAGATTAGGCTGGAAACAGGACGCCATCATCAAATTCGCGCACAATTGGCAGCAGTGGGACTCCATATAAAGGGAGACTTAAAATATGGGGCAAAGCGACCAAATCCAAATGGAAGTATTCATCTTCATGCCCGATCTCTCCTATTTATTCATCCAACAAAAAAAGAGGAAATGGAATTTATCGCTCCCTATCCCGATGATGTGCTATGGAATGCGTTAACGGATTAGCAAAGATGCCTTTTGGCGTATGATCTCCCCTATCGATCGATTTTCAATCTTACTTTCTAGCCAAGATAAAATATCGAGATACAGAAAAGATCGCTTTTCATATGGGTCATTTTCAAAACATTTTAATGAGGTGTGGAGTTGGCGAAAAGCATGCTTGAGTTCATTTGGATAAATATCGGTTAGACTTCTCATAAATCGTATCATTTCTTTCTGAACCGCTTGTAGCTCATCCATTTTAAGTAAAAACTTATAGGTTTGCTTGACTTGCGTCTCAAGTTCATAGTCAAGTCCTGCGTCATAATGAGCAACAACATTTAAAACTCTTGAAAAACACATCAAGTCTTGATGAACTCGTAGTGATTTGTCAGAAATGATTAATTGCAAATACTCAATGCATTTTTGAAGATTTCCTGCGCCAAAATAAATACAGGCGATTTTATAAAACAACACCATAATATGGTGCTGATCGAGTTGGTCAGTATGTTGTACAACTCCGTTTAACACTTCTGGAATCAAAGGAATGGCCTCCTCAAAACTCCCTTCCAAAAAGTGAAAATTAATTTTGTTGTTATACCTACCCATAAATATGTAGGGTGAGATATTGTGATTCTTAGGAAAGCTCGGCTGAGCTAAAGTTGCTTCAAATCTCTCCAATGCCATCTTAAATTTGGACTTATACTTCAACAAATATAAAATTTCAAATAGGTGTTGGTGACCCCGGATAAAAAAGACTGGATGTAATTCAATCATGTTGGGCGACATAAAAAATAGTTCAACCCATTTATTAGCAAATTTATAGGCCGACAACAAATCTTGAACCAATATGCTATACAGTAAATGGGATTTATAATACCAGAAGGACTCGGAAAATCCTGCATTGTCAAGATCAATTTCTTCGATGTGTGATTCAAAAAACGTTGTGATATCCCTGAACTCCTTATCGTTTTTTACATATCCATAATGCACATTTTTCGCATAGAGCAACAGAGCTAAGCTCGATAGCTTTGCAGTTATTTCGTTGTGTGAAGCAATTTGAGTTGATTGGGTTGCAATCTCACTGACATAATCAAAATCCGTTTTGGACAAGTACTGTGTTTGAACAGCTTTTTCAAATTCAATCGCTTGAAACTCGGTAGCCCTTTCGTCAAGCTTAATAGCTTGTGCTTTTACACGCTGGAGCATTTGCAAACTTTGCTCATACAAACCCTTGTTATAAAGGATATAAACATAATCCAATTGTTCCCTTAGCTGTAATCTTTTATTGGCAGAAGATATCGACAAACGTAAGCTAACCAAAATTTGCTTGTACAAATGACTTTTTACATTTGAAAACTGCTCTCGCTTAACGATTTTTGAATTTGCGATTTTTTGCTCATCATAAACCAACATTTTATCCAACAGATCGAAAAGAGCAATAAACTTTTTGTCGGTATTGGATTCCAATCGATTTACATAAAGCTTAAATTGTCTTTTTTCTGATTTGGAAAGAGATTTAATCAACCGAAACAGGGACTCTTTTTGGGTCTTAGGCATAGAAAAAATTCATCAAGTCAATCGAAAACAAATTAAAATTGCGTAATTCATAAATATACATTTTTTTGGGCCATATTTTTAAATTAAATTTGTCTATACTAAACATTAGGTAAATCCTATGGCAAAAGAAAAAGTCCACATTTTTGACACAACCCTACGTGATGGTGAGCAGGTACCAGGTTGTAAGCTAAATACCGACCAAAAGCTTCATATAGCCAGTCGTCTTGATGAGCTTGGCGTCGATGTCATCGAAGCTGGATTTCCCATTTCTAGTCCTGGTGATTTTCATTCTGTAGAAGAAATATCAAAGATCGTTTCCAACGCATCTGTTTGTGGCTTGACTCGAGCAGTGCCAAAAGATATCGAAGTTGCTGCTCAAGCCCTTAAATATGCGAAAAAGCCTCGAATCCATACTGGTATTGGGACTTCAGACTCGCATATCAAGCATAAGTTTAACTCCAACTGCGAACAAATCATTGAGCGTGCAGTCGGAGCTGTTAAGCACGCCAAACAATATGTTGAGGATATTGAGTTTTATGCCGAAGATGCTGGCAGAACCGATAATGATTTTCTTGCTAGAGTTTGTGAAGAGGTCATCAAGGCAGGGGCTACAGTTCTTAACATACCAGATACAACCGGCTATTGTTTGCCTGAAGATTACGGTGCTAAAATCAAGTACTTGGTCGAGAATGTAAAAGGAATTGAAAAAGCGATTATTTCATGCCATTGCCACAATGATTTAGGTTTGGCTACTGCAAATTCAATTGCGGGCGCTGTCAACGGAGCCCGTCAAATTGAATGTACAATAAATGGAATTGGAGAACGTGCTGGAAACACCTCACTAGAAGAAGTTGTGATGATTATGCGTCAGCATCCTCATCTTCAGCTGGATACAAATATCAACACCAAGCTCTTGTATGATACTTCTCAAATGGTTTCTGAAGCTATGGGGATGAGTGTACAAGCCAATAAGGCAATTGTTGGGGCAAACGCTTTTGCACACAGTTCTGGAATTCATCAGGATGGTGTCATAAAAAATAGAGAGACCTATGAAATCATAGACCCGCATGATGTTGGTGTTGAAACCTCTGCAATTGTCTTGACCGCTCGTAGTGGCCGCGCAGCACTTGCATATCGAGCTAAAAATATTGGAATCGAACTCACGAAACTACAACTGGACAAAGTTTACGAACAATTTTTGAAATTTGCAGATGCTCACAAAGAAATCAACGACGATGATATTCCTGGAATTGTTGATCTTGCGAATCTAAATTCATAGGAAAACAACAAACAATGGGGAAAACACTCTTTGACAAGGTTTGGGATAGCCATGTCGTCGATCAATTAGAAGACGGCCCAGATATTTTATACATCGACAAGCATTTAATACATGAAGTGACAAGCCCACAGGCCTTTTCTGCCCTTAACGATAAGGACATTCCGGTTTTCAGACCGCAACAAATTGTAGCAACTGTTGATCACAACGTGCCAACACTCAACCAACATTTGCCAATAAAAGACGATTTGTCGAGAAATCAAGTAACGAAATTGCGTGATAACTGCGAAGTGCACGACATTGAACTTTATGGCTTAGGCCACCCTTATCAAGGAATCGTGCATGTCATTGGTCCAGAATTAGGGATTACTCAACCTGGTATGACTATTGTGTGTGGAGATAGCCACACTTCAACGCATGGTGCGTTTGGATCGATCGCATTTGGAATCGGAACCAGTCAAGTTGCTCAAGTTTTTGCAAGTCAATGTTTGTTGGTGAGTAAGCCAAAAAGCATGCGAATTACTGTTGATGGTGAACTGAAAAATGGAGTTCATCCAAAAGACGTTATTCTTTACATCATCTCGCAACTCGGTACAGACTCAGGGACTGGCTACTTCGTTGAATATGCAGGTGAAGTCTTTGAAAATATGAGCATGGAGGGCCGAATGACGGTCTGTAATATGAGTATTGAAATGGGTGCGCGTGGAGGCATGATCGCACCTGACCAAACCACATACGACTATATTGAAGGTCGGGAATTTGCGCCTTCAAAGGCAGAGTGGCAACAAAAACTCAAATATTGGAAATCCTTACCCTCTGAACCTGATGCGTCGTTTGACAAAGAATACAGCTTTGATGCAGCTGAAATCAGTCCGATGATTACCTATGGGACAAATCCAGGCATGGGAATTGGAATACAAGAACAGATACCCTCATCGCAAAACGAATCTTTCAAAAAGTCTTTGGAATATATGGGGTTTAATCACGGAGATACGCTTATCAATCTGCCCATAAACTACGTATTTATCGGCAGTTGCACCAACTCAAGAATCGAGGATTTTAGGGTTGCCTCTACCTATATCAAGGGGAAGAAAAAAGCGGAAAATGTAAATGCTCTCATTGTTCCTGGCTCACAGCAAGTTGCCAAGCAAATTCAAGACGAGGGCTTAGGTGTAGTCTTTGAAGAAGCGGGCTTTTTGATCCGTCAACCTGGTTGCTCTGCCTGTTTGGCGATGAACGATGATAAAATACCAGCTGGAGAATACTGTGTTTCCACATCGAATCGAAATTTTGAAGGGAGACAAGGCCCCGGAGCTCGTACAATTTTAGCGAGTCCACTCACTGCGGTTGCGGCCGCTATAGAAGGTAAAATCGTAGATATAACCAAATTATAATGGAAAAGTTTACCCGACTAGAACAAACTGCCATTCCGTTAGAAATCGAAAACGTTGATACAGACCAAATCATCCCAGCCCGTTTTTTAAAAGCGACTGATCGTGAAGGATTTGGTGAAAACCTATTTCGTGACTGGCGATATGATAAAGACGATAAGCCCGTCCCTGATTTTGTTTTGAACAATCCTACTTTTGCAGGACCTATCCTTGTCGCTGGAAATAATTTTGGTTGTGGATCGAGTCGTGAACATGCTGCTTGGGCATTAGCAGATTTTGGGTTCAAGGTAGTAATTTCCAGTTTCTTTGCTGATATTTTCAAGGGAAATGCCCTGAACAACGGACTGCTTCCTATCCAAGTTAGCGACAGCCAACTCCAAACAATTTTTGAAGCCACAATCAAGAATCCCAACTGCGAATTTATTGTAGATTTGGTGGGTCAATACATTGAAATCCCCTCTATTGATTTGCATATCGACTTTGAGATTAACAGCTACAAAAAAACCTGTTTAATCAATGGCTATGACGATATTGATTATTTGATCAACAATAAGCATAAAATAGTAGAATTCGAAAGGAAACGAAATGCATAAAAAAATTGCCGTTTTAGCTGGAGATGGGATTGGCCCCGAAATCATTACAGAAGCCGTAAAGGTTTTACAAGCAATCGAAAAAAAGTACAACCACTCTTTCAGCTTCGAGTACGCAATGATGGGTGCGGTTGCCATTGACGCAACTGGCAAGCCACTTCCAGAAAAAACCATTGAGATTTGCAAATCCAACGATGCAATATTATTTGGAGCAATAGGAGACCCAAAATATGATAATGACCCCAATGCAAAAGTACGTCCCGAACAAGGACTTCTAGCTCTTCGAAAAACATTAAATCTGTATTGCAACGTGCGCCCTGTTACAATCTACGATCGTCTTATCGAAAGTTCACCACTAAAGCGAGATCGAATTGAAGGAGTGGATTTAGTGATCTATCGGGAGTTAACGGGTGGAATTTATTTTGGTCAAAAGAAAGAAGCGGATGAAAAAGGGATTGCGTCTGATTTGTGTACGTATTCCAAAGAAGAAATTTTACGAGTAGCCCATCTTGCCTTTAAAGCTGCTGCGAAGCGCAAAAATAAACTGACATTGGTTGACAAAGCAAATGTTCTTGCCTCCTCTCGGTTGTGGAGAAGTGTAGTGACAGAGCTACACAGCAAAGAATACAGTAATATTGAATTGGATTTTCTATTTGTCGATAACGCAGCCATGCAAATGGTATTAAACCCTGCTCAATTTGATGTTATATTGACTGGAAATCTGTTTGGTGATATCATTTCAGACGAAGCAAGTGTAATTGGTGGATCAATTGGTTTGTTGGCTTCTGCCTCCATTGGGGATCGATATGCGCTATTTGAACCGATTCATGGTTCCTTTCCGCAAGGCAAAGGAAAAGGCATTGCCAATCCGATTGCTACAATTTTGTCAGCTGCGATGATGCTCGATCACTTTGATATGGCTCAAGAAGCCAATGCCATTCGTGATGCAGTACAAAAAACCATCAACAGTGATATCGGAACTCTCGACATCACACCAAATCAAAGTTCCACAACAGCAGAGGTTGGATCTTATATCTGCAAAATCATTCTTGCAAAAAATAAGGCGCTAAAATAGCGCCTTAATTTCTAAACAGTCGAAGGACAAATACTAGCCACTTTCTTCTTCGTTCATCTTCTTTTTGAGATCAGCTAAGGCATCTATGTCACCAAGTGTTGAAACCTCCGTTTTAGCGGCAACTTTCTTCTTTGCTTTTTTCACGATTTCTTGCTCCATATCTTTGTAAACTGCACTATGTGATAGTACCACACGCTTGTAATCCTTGTTGAATTCAATGACCTTGAACTCAGCAGATTCTCCCTTTTTCAGTTTATTTCCGTCTTCTTTTTCAAGATGACGATTGGGAACAAAAGCAGTGATATCATCGTTGAGAATGACCGTTGCTCCTTTGTCTACAATTTCATGAATAGATGAGTCAACGAGAGTTCCCTCAGAAAACTCACTTTCATATTTATTCCACGGGTTATCTTGGATTTGCTTGTGACCGAGACTCAGCTTCCTGCCATCAACATCCAATTCGAGGACAACAACTTCCAAGTCTTGACCAACAGTAACTATTTCTGATGGGTGCTTTACTTTTTTGGTCCATGATAGCTCAGAAATGTAGATCAATCCGTCGATTCCTTCCTCTAGTTCTACAAAAACACCAAAATTTGTGAAGTTTCTAATGACACCTTTGTGCTTGGAGCCAACAGGATATTTTGATGTGATATCCGTCCATGGGTCTGCAGAAAGCTGCTTCATACCCAGTGACATTTTTCGATCTTCACGATCGAGAGACAAAATGGAAACTTTAACCTGATCGCCTACGTTTACAAAGTCTTGCGCAGAGCGCATGTGTGTGCTCCATGACATTTCAGAAACGTGAACAAGACCTTCAACACCAGGTGCAATCTCAATAAATGCTCCGTAATCAGCAATTACAGCAACTTTTCCATCAACAATATCTCCCTCTTTTAGATCTTCACTAAGTGCTTCCCAAGGATGTTGACTCAATTGTTTCACTCCCAATTGGATACGTGATTTATCATCATCGAAGTCAAGTATAACAACATTGAGTTTTTGATCGAGCTCAAGAATTTCTCCGGGATGATTGATTCGGTTCCAAGACAAATCGGTAATGTGAACAAGCCCGTCAACTCCTCCTAGGTCGATAAAGACTCCGTAAGAAGTGATGTTTTTAACAGTTCCTTCCAGCACTTGTCCTTTTTCGAGTTGGCCGATAATTTCCTTTTTCTGTTCTTCAATATCCGCTTCGATCAATGCCTTGTGAGAAACAACAACATTCTTAAATTCGTGATTGATTTTTACAATCTTGAATTCCATGTTTTTACTCACGTATTGGTCATAGTCACGGATTGGCTTCACATCAATCTGTGAGCCGGGTAAAAACGCCTCGATTCCAAATACGTCAACAATCATACCCCCTTTGGTGCGACACTTAACAAAACCAGTGATAACCTCGCCTTTATCATGGGCTTCATTCACTCGATCCCAGGCTTTGATCACACGAGCTTTTCGGTGTGATAGAACCAACTGTCCCGTTTTATCCTCACGAATGTCAACAATGACTTCAACACTGTCGCCAACTTTTAAATCGGGATTATATCTAAATTCATTTAATGAAATAACACCCTCAGATTTCGCATTGATATCAATAATGGCTTCACGGTCAGTCATATGTGTAACTGTACCTTGAATTACATCTGTATGCTGGGTGTCTACAAAATTTTCGTGTACAAGCTTTTCAAATTCCTTGTACTTCTTTTCGTCTACAATTTCAGCAGCTTCTTGGTAAGAAACCCAATCAAAATTTGCTAAAAACTCTTCGGAAGATTGTGTGGTGGACTGAGAATCGTTTATCTCGTTGTGCGAAGTAGAGGGCTCGACATTTTCTACTTGAGCTTCCTCGTTTACATGATTAGTAGTCATGAATTTAAGTTTTGTATTTTGTTGCTTTTAGAAAATTAGCGTCAAGCAACAAAAGCGGTTATCAAATAAACCAAGGGGTATTATCTATAAGACGCTTTCCCTTGGGGTGGGCAAAAATAACCCTTTTCAAGAGACAAGCAAATAATTAGACCCTAAAGTTTACAGTAAATGTTTATCTATTTCTGCAGTGGCAATATTGAAAAGGCCAGTCAAGCCCTCTTTGTCATTGCTTAACACAATCGCATTCTCTGGAATAATGAGGGGGGAATCGTCTCTGTTTGAATCAATATGGTCGCGTTTTGCAATATTAGCTTGAACTTCTTCAACAGAAACCTGCTCTCCCTTTTTGATCAGTTCTGCATATCGGCGATTGGTTCGAACTTCCATCGAAGCTTCAAGAAAAAATTTGATTGTCGCATTGGGAAATACTACACTGCCAATGTCTCTGCCGTCCATGACAACATTTCCTTTTCCACCCAATTGCCTTTGCTTGGCCACCATAAATTGTCGGAATTGCGTTTCTTTTGCCACTAAGCTAACTTTATTGGATACCTCCATTGAGCGAACTTCAACCTCGATAATTTTACCGTTTAGCATGATTTCATCTGCATTGGTAAAATCTATATCAATTGTTGGCAAGTGATCGATTAACGAATCGAAGTCAAATTTATGCTCGTTGAGAAGGTTGTGATCCTGTGCATAAAAGGTCAATGCGCGATACATCGCACCAGAGTCAATGTGTTTAAAACTGTAATGTTTGGCAATGGCCTTTGCCAAAGAACTTTTACCTGTTGACGATGCTCCGTCTATTGTGATAATGATGCTTTCCATTCAGGGCGCAAAGGTAAGACCTAAAAAATTAGTGTTTCCTGCAGCGCTAAAACGTGCATGACTGTAATTAAACCTAAATTTTCGCAAGTTGATCCCAAATCCAAAACTCAACCCTGAAAAACTTCGAACTTCTGCAATTGAAAGTTCCGCAGAACGCAAAAAATTATAACCAATCTGTATGGAAAATGCGCGATCGGGAAACAACTCAGCACCAAAGACAAGGTGTCTGAACAATTCATCGAAAAAGTTTGGGTCTTCATCTACCAACTCTCCTTCAAAATTGGTTTGTTGCTGATTGGGGATAACATAGGCAAGGTTCCAATTTTGTAGATGATCAATCGACAAGTGCCAACGGAGAGGGAGATACTGTAGTTCATTCGAAATACCGAATGACAAAGAAAATGGAATACTTTCTTTTAAACTATCATAGGTGCGTAATTGCGATCCAATATTGCGA
>Ga0315315_10007220_pt1 | contig 10290 bp, 8 predicted proteins | sample M140m3416metaG_FD_203699 | JGI IMG/M metagenome (GOLD analysis project Ga0315315, IMG submission 203699) | Ammonia-oxidizing marine archaeal communities from Monterey Bay, California, United States - M1 40m 3416 | ecosystem: Environmental > Aquatic > Marine > Intertidal zone | place: USA... | reverse complement strand
CTTATCAGCCGATAAGAGAGAGCGCAGGGCACAGACCGTCAAGCGATCGTGGTGAAATAAACGCGCGTGATCAACGCGTGGCTCAATTCCTCAGGTTCGGCGATCATACGTGGGCTTTTTTGATTTGAGCATGGGGTTAAAGGGAGAGATCGATTTGAGTCGTTTCGTGATTCATGGCGGGCGGCCGCTGCAGGGCGAAATCCGTGCGAGCGGTAGCAAGAACGCGGTATTGCCGATGATCGCTGCGGCGTTGTTGACTGAGGAAGAGGTCGTTCTTGAGAACGTACCCTCCATTCGCGATGTCGATGTCATGCTTGAGATCGCTGGTCAAATCGGGGCGGAGGTCTCGCGCCTTGATGATCGCGTGACAATCAAGGGTGCGAACCTGACGGATGCGCCTCTGCCCGCAGAACTCTGTGAGAAGGTGCGGACATCCGTGCTCTTTGTCGCACCACTACTCCACCGGCTTGGGCGCGCGAAGCTGCATCCGCCTGGAGGCGACGGAATCGGTCGACGTCGGCTCGACACGCATTTCTACGGCTTGCGTCAGCTCGGCGCGACGGTGGACGAAGTCGAGTTCGAATTCACGGCGCAGGAGCGAATGGAAGGGGCGCTGATCTTCTTTGATGAAGCGAGTGTGACGGCGACTGAACATCTCCTGATGGCCGCGAGCCTAGCGAAGGGTACGACCACGATTTTGAACGCCGCCAGCGAGCCCCATGTGATGGACCTGGCCTTACTCCTAATCGGCATGGGAGCGGATATCGAGGGCCTCTATACAAACACGCTGAGGGTGACAGGCGTCGAGCGGCTGCACGGCGCGACCCATCGCGTCGTCTCCGATCATATCGAGGTCGGTTCCTACCTCGCGCTCGCCGCCGCGACCGGCGGCGGCATCACGATTCACGACACTGTGCGCGGCCATTATTGGATGATGAATCGAGTCTTCGAGCGGTTCGGTATCGAACTTGACATCAAGAGCGATCGTATAGTGCTGCCTGCCGGACAGACGCCAAAAATTCAACCGGACGCCGGCGGTGCCGTTCCCTCGGTCGATGACGGCCCCTGGCCGCAATTTCCGACGGACATGATGAGTCCCTTTCTTGTCCTCGCGACTCAGAGCGAAGGCACGATCCTCTTCTTCGAGAAGATGTTCGAGGGGCGCATGTACTTCGTCGATCCGCTGATTCAGATGGGCGCGAACGCCATCATCTGTGATCCGCATCGCGTGATCATCTCTGGCCGATCGCCGCTCCGCGGTCAAACCGTACGCAGTCCCGATATACGCGCTGGCATGGCCATGATCATCGCGGCACTCTGTGCGACCCAGCGCCCCTGCGTTGTGCAAAACGCAGAGATCGTGGATCGCGGATACGAGCGCGTCGAAGAAAAGTTGCGGGCTCTCGGCGCAGACATCGTGCGCGAAGCTGACTAAATACTCGAAGCCGATCTTCCGGGAAGAGCCTGCGGGTCGCCTCAGCGCTCGAGTACGCGGGCGCCGCCGACTTCATGGCAGAGGCGGCCCATGAAGTCGCAGAAGCCGTTCCATTCGACCGCAGCGATTGCGTCTCCGTCTTCGCCTAGCGAATTAGGAAGGTCGCCCAGCAGCTTCGTCGCAGGAATTCCCTGCGAATTAGAAGGTACAAAAGAGGCCGCTCAGGAAACACGCTGAGACCAAGTTCGAGCCTTGGATAGTTTCGTTTGTCAGGTCTGAACGGCCGGTTTCGCGTAAAGAATTGCACATTTCTGAAACGGGATGCAGGCAAAAGTTCCCTAGGATCAGGGGTGTGAATATTGGCTTGATAGGCTCTTCAGTGTTTTTAGACGCAGTACAGGAGCTTTTGGGGGCGTGAATCAGTCTGGGGCACAGAGCTGGCCGCCCGTACGCTCAGCAGGCGCTATCATGGTTCGTAATATCCAGGCCCTCAGCCGCGCTTCCTCGACGGACTGTTCCATGTCTTTCGCCGGCGCACCGGGATGTGGAGGCGGCGTGAGGCCGACCCACGAGACCAAAAACCCAATCCTCAGTTCTGAAGCTCATCCTGACTCGCCCGCAGGCGTTCGGAAGTCGGGAACGGCGCGTGCGCGTAGAGCTCGGGGATTAGGCATTGCTGTGGCTTCGTGTTGGGCAGCCGTTGTTTTTGTGGGTGCTCTAATTGTGAGTGCTGGACCCGCAAGTGCTTCGCCGACGGATGCGATCCGCGGGCCTTGGCGATGGATCGAGCCGAATCTCGGCGAGATACAGGTGGCACCCATCTCTCGAGTTGGGCCGTGGCGCGAAGTCGCGATTACTTTGGACTCGGATCGACGTGCCCGAGAGATCAATCGTCTTGAGGCCGAGTTGGTGACTCGGGATGGATCGCTGATTGCGAGCCGCAATGTCGGCCGCGGGTCGGGCGCGCCGATTCTCCGGAAAGCGATGCTCGAATCGGCGCGCATGCTCGATGCCGCAGGGCGGTCCGCGGCAGCTGCCGCCGCGTATACGGCCGTGATCGAGTCGGCCGACGTGGTGCTCGTGGATATCTGGCATGGCCTAGCAGCGAATCTCGCTCGCGAGGGCGATTCACTCGCTGCGGAGCGCGCGTTTCTTCGCGGACTCGATGCTTCGGGGCGTGCTTCGGATCAGATTCGATTTCGCTACGACCTCGCAGGTTTCTATATTAGAGACGGACGCCTCGTCGACGGCCTAGCCGTATTGGATGCGCTGATTCCCCACGTACCGGAATCGGTTCTGCTTCGTGAGGCGCGGGCTGCCGTTTTGAATTCTCTGGACCTGCAGGCTTTTATGCGCCCGTCTGGTGAGTACAGAGCATGGCCGACGATGCCGGCGGATGCGCCTGGCTGGGAAGTCTTCGATCCTCGTGTCGTAGCGTATGTCGAGCGACTGCCCCCGAGCGTGCAGGATCGATTGCTCCCCTTCGCGCAGCGCATCGCGGAAGAAGAGCAAATGCGTCTCGGCGTATACGGCGCCGCGGGATTGCTAGTGGTGCTCGCCGCCGTGTTGTTGCTTCGACAGCGTGGCGACGTCGCGGTCATCATCGAATATCCGGATGAACTGCGTGGCATATTCCAGGTTCGTATGCGCGGCGGTCGTCGCTCGGCGCCGGATCCTGTGAACGCAGCGGAGATTCGGGAGGGCGGGGTTTCTACGCGACGACAACACCAAATGGTGTCTAGGGAGACGCATTTTCAAAGGCTATTCACGGGTCGCTATCACCTGGTTGTTGACGGCGTGCTGCTTGATCCCGAGACGGACGAAGTGCTGGGACGGATTCGCGAAGAGAAGATTGTTCGCGTGCGATATCGCAGAACGGTGCGCATGGAATTCGATGCGCATCCCTCCACGTGCCCCATCGATCTGCGCGTAGTCTGGGGCGACCGGCCCGCTCAGGAGGCGCAGGTCACGGTTCCCGGGTTTATCGATAAACCGAGAGCGGCCTCGGGCGGTGCGATTCGGATTCTCTTGCCGAAGGGCGACTACCGACTCTTCGTTGGATGTGGGGATCGGGTGTTTGATCATGCGCTCGCCGTTGATAGCTTCCGGCCGTCATCGTTAGGTATAGATGTCCTAGAGGCGGAATCCGTCTTCAAGGGATGTCCGCCGGCAGTCGATCCCTATCTGCGAAGCGACCTGCCCGCGGTGGCCCGAGCGCTTGAACTAGATGGCCAGGCGGAACTTGGCTTCCGGCTACTCGCGACTAAGCATGAAGCTGACGGCGAAGCGGGGCGAGCCGCGGACTTTTATGAATCGGCTGGCGATCCCCGGGCTGCGGCTCGACTTCGGCTGGAACAAGGCAACCTCGGGCGTGCGGCTGCGCTCTTTGAACAGGCTGAAGAATGGATCGAAGCGGCGGATGCGCATAGGCGGAACGGTCAAGTCCTCAGCGCCGGTGAATGTTATGAGCGCGCCCTAGACTATGGCCGAGCGATCGAGTGCTATCGCGAGTCCGGTGCGATCGGTCGATGGTTGACGGCTCTTGAGCGCTACGGTGAGGTCTTTCTCGCCGCTAAGCTCGCCCTTGAGCATAATCAGCGTCCGCGGGCGATCCGGCTCCTGCAGCGCGTTGAGCCGACGGACGACGATTTCCGCGAAGCGTGTGCACTGCTCGCCGAGGCCTTCGAAACCGAAGGACACTACGATCTCGCGGCGGGAAAGCTCGACGAGCACATCGCGACGTTCAGGCCGGCCTCCGCCACGGCGGACACGTATTCGCGGCTTGCGGAACTCTGGGAGCAAGCGGGACATTTCGAACGTTCGTTCGATGTCCTCGAAGATCTTCGCAGGCGAGAACCGACCTTCCCGAATATCGCCGCACGCATCGAAGTCCTTCGAAAGCACAGAAGTGCGACGGGGCATCTCTACTCTTCCGGAAGTCGTCCGTCGGATGCCGGCACGACCGCGTTCGTGGGCGATGTTAGGTACGACCTGCAAGAGGAGGTCGGCCGTGGCGGGATGGGCGTGGTGTACAGCGCGCGCGACACGCGGCTTGATCGAATCGTCGCGCTGAAGCGACTGCCGGAAGGATTGCGCCGTCATCCTCGGGCGCTGCAGTTCTTTCTTCGCGAGGCGCAGGCTGCGGCGCGACTCAATCATCCGAATATCGTCACGCTCTATGATGCGGATCAGCAGGACGGGCAGTTCTTTATCACGATGGAATTGCTCGAAGGGCAGCCGCTGCAAACGATTCTGTACGAACGCGGGCAGCTCTCACCTTCGAACGTCTTGGGTATCGCCCGCCAAGCCTGCCGTGGCCTCGACTATGCCCACGGACAAGGCATTGTCCATCGCGACATCAAGACGGCGAACCTCTTCGTGACGACCGAACGTGTGGTTAAGATTATGGACTTCGGTTTGGCGAAGGTCCTCGAAGAAGTACGCGGCGCAACAACCCTCGTGAGCGGGACGCCTTATTACATGTCGCCCGAGCAGGTTCTTGGGCAAGATGTGGATCACCGTACTGATCTCTACTCACTTGGCGTGACACTCTTTGAACTGGCGACCGGCGAGGTGCCCTTCGGATCAGGCGAGGTCGCCTATCATCACCGCCACACGGCCGTGCCCGATCCGCAATCCGTGCAGCCAGATATCCCGGACTCGCTTTCGGAACTGATCCTTCGGTTGCTCGAGAAAAATCCCGACGACAGGCTGCAGACGGCGGCTGATGTATTGCTGGCGCTGACTGCGATCGAACCGGTAGGTTCCGTGTAGAACGATTTCGCAGTGCCGACCTTGGGTCACTTAATGGGAGCCACCGGATCTGTTTTGCCATTAGTTCGGTGAGCTGCTCGGCGGCGTGAGTGGCGTCACTGCTCGGTGTCGAGGTACCCCTCATGATGTGCTGTGATGACAAGTATCGTCGATGCGAATGTGGGTTTGGGGAAGAGCGCTGATCACGCGAATTGGATCGATACGTCCGAGCGGGAAGAACTTGGGGATCTCGCGAATCGTTTCGGATCGGCTGAGTTGTGGCGGGACGACCTGACTTCCCTTGGCTACTGGAAACTTCTGAAGGCGATTCAGAACCGCCGGGCCGATGCCCATGAATGGGAACTCTCCGCCTCTATGTGAGAAATCTAGGCAGGAGGAAGAGACGGGCCCCGCCGGGTTTTTGCCATTTCGCGCTCTCACACTTCGTCCAAGCCGCAATGATAGACGGAAGGGGTCGCGAGCCGTTGGGGCCCGAATGTCTCGATAAGCATTATCAACATTTCATGCGAATTCCGGCGCGAAATCGAATTTCAGGATGAATATTGCTTCGCACTTGCATATCCCGTGGGGCGGGACACAATTGCGATTCGCGGGACGGGGTCGCTTAAGACCAGGCTTGGTCGTACTCTTGACTCAACCGGTGCAGCTAACTAATTGGAGAGAATTCGCGTGTCAGACAAATCGAGTGGCCGAGCGACGATCATCGCAGCTGTGTTGGTGAGTTTTTCGATCATAGGCGGAAGCTTCTTCATTGCCGATTCCCTTGATCGCACGACCGATCAGCTCGAGCTAGCCACCGAGGCACTCGGAGACCTTGAACTTGCCGCGGGCGCGCCTGCCGCCCGCCCGCCGAGTCGACCGAACCGGCCTGACGCCAACAAGGAATACGATGTCAAAGTCGGGGATGCGCCGACCAAGGGCGGCAAGAACGCGAAGGTGACGATCATCGAGTTCTCCGATTTCCAATGCCCCTTCTGCAATCGTGTCTCGCCGACGCTGGCGCAGATCGAGAAGGAATATGGCGATCAGGTCCAGATCGCATTCAAGCACATGCCGCTTTCATTTCATGCCCAAGCGCCGCAGGCTCATGTCGCCTCGGAAGCCGCAAATCGCCAGGGCAAGTTCTGGGAGATGCACGACAAGATTTTCTCGAATCAGCGTGACCTCAGTATTGCGACTCTTGAGGGCCATGCTCGTTCGATCGGACTCGACATGGATCGTTATGCGAAGGATATCGCGGACGGAAGCATCAAGAATAAGATCGATGCCAATTTGAAAGAGGCGAGCAGTCTTAGCGTAAGCGGAACTCCTGCCTTCTTTATCAACGGGAAATTTCTATCCGGAGCGCAGCCCTTCGCTAATTTCAAGCGCTTGATAGATGCCGCTCTCGAAAAGGCGTCCTAGTTCTCTTGGCTAGAATCGCCCAGGGCCGGTGTTCTGTGGCGTTAGGGACGTGCGGTTTAGTGGGTTTGTGCTTGTGTACGAGCGTGGGGTTTTGAATTGATCCGGGGGATCGTATTTGACCTCTTCGACACGTTAGTCGACCAGAATCACGACCAGTTGCGCCCGGTTGAGCTGGAAGGCCATAAAGTCGGCGCGACGACCCCTGGCCTCTTCGCGCGAGCGCGGGACGATTTCGGCGTCGATTTGCCCGTGCGCGAATTTATCGACCGGCTCAATCGGTCGGATCGCGCTTTGCGGGTGGATACGATTGACCAGGGCCTCGAACTCTCGACCATTGATCGGTTCGCTGCTCTCGGCACCGATTTGGGATTGGCCGATGTCCTCGCCTTCGGGCGCGCTCTTACCGACGTTCATATGGGCGCTTTGTACGAGGCGTGCAGCGTCCCCGTCCATCACGAGGCGGTACTAACGTCGCTCGCGATCGACTATCGCATGGCGTTGTGTTCAAACTTTTCTGACGCCGCGACCGCGCGTTTGATCGTGAGTGAGGCGGGCTTTGATCCGCATCTCATGGCAATGGTGATTTCCGAAGAGATGGGCGTTCGTAAACCGCGGCGCGAAATTTTCGACGCAACGATCGACGCGCTCGGCTTAGCACCTGACGAAATTCTTCACGTAGGCGATAACCTCGTTGCGGACATCGAGGGAGCCACGGCAGCTGGCATGCGGACCGTCTGGCTTACGCGGCAGATCGGCGATCCCGAGGCCGCGATGGCCCGCTATGAGGGGCCCCAGCCGGATTTTGCACTAGAAGATTTACTGGACCTTCCGGTGCTGGTTGCGCGGCTTGGTGTCTAACCGGTCTTCGTTAGTGAATCGATCCGGGCTGCATCAACTGGAAGAGACCGACTTCGGCTTCGAATTCGGTCCCGTCGGCGCGCTGCATTTCGTAGCTGCCAGCCATGGAGCCGAAGGGCGTCGTGAGAGGACAGCCGGAGGTGTATTCAAAAGCTTGGCCGGGTTCGAGCACGGGCTGTTCTCCGACGACGCCGGGGCCGTGGACTTCTTCCGTATGCCCCGTCGCGTCGATGATCGTCCAATGACGATTCAAGAGCTGGACGGGTGTTGCGCCTTCGTTCGCGATTCGAATCGTGTAGAGGAAGAACCACCGACTGGAGGCGGGGGCGCTGTGTTCTTCGGAATAGCGGGCGCGAACGATGACTCGCACGTCCTGGGTGAGGGCTTCAGAGCTGGTTTCGAAGGCGTCGTTGTGATCCACGAGTCGAACCTTAGCAGTCGAGCGTCAGATGGGAGTCACGTCTCATGAACTGCTTGTTGATTGAGGAAACCGAGCTCGATCGGGCGACGATGCGCGTGCGACTCGATGGACGAAGACGCCGGCATGCGGATGAGATTCTGAAGGTGCGAGCCGGAGACTCTTTACGCGTTGGCCTTGTCGGGGGGCAGTTGGGCCGCGGGGAAATTCTGACGCTGGACCGCGAAGTGCTTGAACTGGCCATCGACTTCGAAGCCGAGCCTCCTGCGAAACTTCCGCTGCATGTCGTTTTGGCGATGCCTAGGCCGCCCGTCTTTCGGAGGCTTGTGACGACGCTCGCGAGTCTCGGCGTCGAATCTCTTCTCGTTGTGGGGACGGCGCGAACGGAAAAGAGCTTCTGGCAAAGCCGTGTGCTCGATCCGGAAGCGATTCACGAGCGAATGCTGCTCGGGCTCGAGCAAGCACGCGATACGGTTCTGCCCGAGTTTTCGACCCATCGCTATTTCGAATCCCTCGTCGACGAGGTCTTAGCGCCGCGAATCGAGGGGCGGCGCGCGATCGTTGCGCATCCTGCAGCGAACGAGCGCTGCCCTCACGCACTTGGCGAGCCCGTCACACTCTTCATCGGGCCAGAAGGTGGCTTCGTTGACTTCGAGATGGAGCGGCTCAAGCAGATCGGGTTCGAGAGCGTGAGTCTCGGGCCGCGGATTCTGCGCGTTGAACCGGTTATTCCGCTCTTGGTCGGTCGGCTGTTTGGATGACGTGTCCGGGCGCGGAGGCCGTTACTTCGACTTGCTTCGGTGGCTCGATGCCGAGTGCGATGATGGCTAAGTGGACTGCCATCAGAACCGCGTACACGGCGAGCGAGGCGTAGAGCCCGGCCCGCGCGAAGCGGAAGTTCTTGTGGACGAGCAAGATCAGAAGCCAGAAGCCGACGACCAGGCATTTCTGCGCCAGGAACGCGCCGGGGCCGATGTCCAGGAAGAAATCCATCACTGGATTCGCTTCCAGTCCACCGCGATCGAGCCATCGCATGGTAAATAAGGCGTCGCCGACGTTCAGCAGGAAGATGCTGATCAGCAGAGCGACATCGCGACGCGTGTAGCGGTCGACGTAGCTCGAATGATCTTCGTCGCCTCGTCGACCGGTAGCCCGTCGCTTCGGCGTAAAGAGGCTCGTCCACGGACGGGTGGGAACATCCCGGCGATCGCCCGCACGACGATCGCTGCCATTCCATGAGACGGATTCCTCCGCATCGCTCTTCCCCAACAGATCGGGAATACCCGAGTTGCTACCCGCTTGCACGCCTGCCGCTCCCTGTCGATCCGCATGTAAACGGACTCGATGGGGGTATCGGCGCAAGTAGACGCCAAACTGAGATGAGATGAATTACTCGCATACCTTCTGCGCGTGTTTCGCAGCGGGGGGTGCGGCGGTCGAAGAGCGAGTCAGCCGAGTAGCGCGCGTTCGACGAACCAATAGAGGCCTAAACCACAAAGTCCGGCAGCGGAAAGTTCGCTGGCCCATCGGCTTACGGAGGGCGAGGCCCATCGCTGGCCCATCCAAATGAGCGGCCACGCGGCGAGAACGACCCCAATTTGGCCGATCTCCACTCCGAGGTTGAAGCCTAGGAGCGCGGGGATCAAACGATCGGTGGGGAGGCTCATCTCCATGAGAATGCCGGCGAATCCGAAACCATGAACGAGTCCGAATGCGAAGGTCAGACAGATTCGGAGCCATCGGTTTTCACTCCGGCCGCGGAGCGAGAAATAGCATCCCGTAAAGAGGGTGAGCCCGACGAGCGTGATCACCGGGAGTGAAACGAGGCCATTTAGAGCGGCGAGGGCGACCGCAGCGAGCCCGCCGAGCACGAGCGCGGGGACCGCGACGGGCCGCCCCGAGAGCAACCAGCCCTTTTCGATTGCCACGAGGGCGACAGAAAATGCGATCACGGCTTCAATGGCGGCCGTGCGGGGATGTAGGATATCCGTGACCGCGAGGGCGAGGGTCAGGCTATGGGCCAGAGTGAAGCCCGTGATCAGCCGCGCGACTTCCCCGAGTCTGCTGGCGAGCAAGAGCAGGCCGAAGACGAAGGCCAGATGATCCCAGCCGCTCAGGATATGTTCGATCCCGAGCGCCAAGTAGTCGCCGATCCCGCTTCCGTATTCGTTTTCTTCTTGAGTGCCGGCCGGGCTGCGCACGACAAACTCGGGTGAAGCCTCTGTTAGAACCTGCTCGCGAAGCGGCAAGGACCCATCGCTCAGCCGAGCACGCGCGAAATGCATATGGCCGGGCGCGACCGCCAGGAGAAGTCGGCTATGGATCGCAAGGCGCTCGGGGTTTGGGGGGCACTGCACGCGCCACTCGTAACGAACCCAGCCAGGCTCATCCGCTCGTCGTC
>Ga0315315_10007218_pt1 | contig 10292 bp, 9 predicted proteins | sample M140m3416metaG_FD_203699 | JGI IMG/M metagenome (GOLD analysis project Ga0315315, IMG submission 203699) | Ammonia-oxidizing marine archaeal communities from Monterey Bay, California, United States - M1 40m 3416 | ecosystem: Environmental > Aquatic > Marine > Intertidal zone | place: USA... | reverse complement strand
TTCTTTTTGCACGCTTCTTTTTCGGTTTGTATTAATTTTTGTGTTTCTTTTTCTTTATCTGCTTTCTTTTGTTGTTGTTTACGGTTGGTTTTATTGTATTTTTCTCTTCTCTCCTTTTGACGTTTTATAGCTATTTGATCTTGAGTTTTTCCTCCTACTTTGTATGGGCCACCGTGAATCCCAGCATCTGATGCACGATATACCACTCCGTCTTTAAACATTTGGTATAGTATATCTATATTCAACCTTCCCATGTAATATATACATCATTTGCTTTTATCGGCATGAATTCAAAAATCGAAACCTTAAGTGTTCTTGATCACGATGGTTGCCAGTACGTAACGTTTGCCGAATTGGAAAATCATATCCAGCGAAATCTCTACAACCTGGTTCGAAATTGCGAAGATGCGACGGCACAGCGTTTGTCGTACAATGACGAATCCATTTATGTCGAGTCGTTGGTGCACGTCTTGAAATGGTACTTGTCGGAGTATCCTGAAGAGGCCGACGTAGCATCTGCAATGCTAAAAGGGTTGACGAAAAAAAAGAACAAGCGTGCATATTCAACGACGCACCGCATTGAAATAGCATACGCCACCAGGTATCGTTGTGGCATGTGTTATAAAATGTTGCCACCAACCTTTGAAATTGACCATGTGATTGAGCTAAGGCATGGTGGCGAAGATGTGTTTAGCAATTGTGTAGCGCTGTGCCCGAATTGCCATGCAACAAAGACCCGTGCCAATACATTGAAAAAAGATGCAGCGTTTCAGAAGCATTTTGGTCGTCGAGTGAAAGAGATAGAGGCACAAATTTTTGACAACTTGAAATACAACAACACCAGCAAGTATTTTCAATGAATTATATCTATATATCTTGCGTGTGTATAAGTTTTAAGTGTTATGATAAAAGCAAGATGTGACCTTAAGTGTTCTAAGCTGTTTGATGCGCCATCGGCAAAGGCAACATCCTTTATTATAAAATGGGAATGGGAAGTGTTGGCGTACGAGATGTTGCCTTATTTGGAATCGTTGGACATGATTCGATTGCAGCGCGTCAACAAGGGATTCAAAGAATGTGTTGATATTGGAGCAAAGCACAGCTTAGCGTTATCTAGGCAACGGTCTTCCTCTAAAACCATTTGGAATTTTATCAACCCACGTTTTGAGACGGCAATGTTGAAAAAGTCGATGTTGGAACGGTTTAGCGACTTGTCTAAAAAAGGATTGAAATGCAATTACCAATCGGAAGATTCTAAATTTTGCAACGACGAAGCAAGTATATGCATGTTGTTGTTTTATCTTCGAGAGCGAAAACCTCGTGCGTTGAATCATTTGTTGCATTGCATTGTGCCTCGTTGGGGCAATAGCAACCGTCGTTTGGTGCGTAGGATGCATTTAAAGATTGAAATGTACTTTTCAAAGCTGCGGTTAAAGAAATGCACTATAAAACAAAGACGACAACAAAAAGAAAATTGCATGAGCGATAAACAAATATCGAATCCAAGTGTTTCCATTTCTGAATTAAACGAAAACCGCCTCCCTAACGTGCATGTGTTAACCGCATCGAATCTACAACAGCACGAGCGCCAACATTCCAATAAACGCAAACGAGCACAACCCTTGCGAATACGAAAGAAGCCAAAATCGTACGCAGACGAATATCAAAAAGACGTACAAGTACAAGACGATTTCCGAGAATATTCTGACGATTCCCCTGTAGCAGAAACAGGTTTAGAGTTGCGATCGGTAGATTCCCGTAGCGAAGGGTCGTTAAGAGATTTTATTGTAAAAAATGATGATGAAGAAGTTACAAGTGTTTCCGATCACAACGAATCCGAATATATTGACCAACCAGAGGAAACAGACGACGACAGCTGCTGCACCAGCGATTTGTCAGGCGTCTTCAGCGACGAAGATTGATAAAACGGGCATTGAACGTTTTTATCGTGTGTTTAAACCTTGTGCACCTGCTGAAGAAGTTGAACAATGTGTTGCTACAGCAAATAACCAAACCGTATTTAGGTTGTACAATCAATTATTGGAAGAGCGTTATATTCCGTTAAAAAATCAAAAAGATATCTACTACCCGATGCAACGGTCGAAGGAATGGTTTACCGCGCGTAAAAAGGTCCCGAGCACCATTACAGGGAGCAGACCCTCTGGGTGGTTCTTTGGTATCAAATCGCGCGAAGGTTACGAAGAGCATTTAGGGTTTGTGCATTTAGGAATCAAACAGCAGTTTACTGCCGATGCCATCAAACGGATGTCGTTTGGTACAAAGTTTGAAGATTATGCGCAACAATGCTTCCTAGAGTACATGTTGAGCTTAGGCAAAAACATGTATGTCTACGAGACAGGCTTTCAACGCAATACCGAAGTCCCGTACCTCGGCAGTTCCCCTGATGGATTGATATCGGAATGGGTAGCAGGAAAAATTGTTGCAGAAACCGATTCGCATCAATTCAAAGGTCAAAAAGATTATTTGATCACTTGCTTCAATTACAAAGATGAATTGGACACCTATGTCATTCATGGATACGACCGTATTAACTTTGCAATGAACAAGGCAAAAGATCTTTCTAGTGACGAAAAAGCAAAGTGCGATCGGTTATTGCAGCAGTTTCCAGATAATACTCAGTGGAGAGAAACGGACCATGCAGGTACCCATGTATACGGTGCAAAGTTTAGCATCCTTGAAATTAAATGCCCAGAAGCAAAGATTTACTCGTCGATCCCTGCCTATTACTTGTGCCAACTTCATTCGGAGATGGCAGCGTACAACATGCGCAAATGTTACTTTACTTGTTGGCATCAGAAGGATGGTAAAGAGAGGTTGAGGGCATGGGAATTGACGTTCAACGATGCGTTTTGGAGGGATTTTGTAAAGATCGTAGACTTGTTTCGAATGAAGAATAAAGATGGATCAAGGGGCATCTCTTGGACCATATTTAAATCGTACTGGTTTACTTTTAAACGGCAATATAGCTCCGTTGCGGTATGGAAACCATTTGTGACCAAATTCTTCCAACCACGTAAATATTGCATCGAACGGCCTTACACCTTGCCAAAAAATACTTCGACATCTTGAGCACAGGACACGACCGCTTTCAACGCATCTTCGCTCAAGTAGCACGTGCTTAACGATTGTACCTTTTCAATATCAATGGGTGCATCTTTGAAAAAACACAACAGCAACCCTAAGCTAAACGCACACTTTTTTTGTTTAAATAGACGTTCATTGTTGATGTGCTTTATAAAATAACTTACTAAAATATTCATATTATTTAAATTCGTACCTATTAACGAAAAAAATAACGTAGACATAAATTTCCAATGAATCAATTGATAAAGCATTTCTTTTATATCGGTGGATACAGGGACCTTACGAAACTGCAACCATACATCAAATACCTTGTCTACGTAGTCGCAGGTGGACCAATTCGCTGGATCTTTGAAAATAAGAGGATAGTATAGCGGCTTGAACAAATTAATTATCTTGACAAAACACCAAAAGGCGACATATTCTTGCTTGTTGTACAACCGCAACAACGGAATTAGAATCAATAGCATACCCTGCAAGTATCCAATATTATGATGCCTTACTAGAAAGCAACGAAAGGCTTCGTAAATTTTTTCTACATTCTCAGGTTTGCTTACCCATTTGGACGTTGGAAAAGACCGTGGTATATCCTTATCGATCTCCTCTTTGACTTTTTCAAACGATGCGACAAATTGCTTTTTGGATACACTAGTGCGTTTAAGGTAATTGTACTCCTTCAATAATTTTGGTAAGGTTTCTTTTTTTGATAAAATACAAGCAACCTTCGCTTCCATTGTATACCTATGATCAACTAGCATCTATATACCTTATTACTACAGTCAGTTATAAAGTGTTTTAAAATTATCATGGCAGCACAAGCGATAGAACTGCTTATTAAGCAGATGGATCAACCATATAAATACGGTTGTTTTTGGTACAAGATGCCTTTCCACGGCATTGATCATACGGACAGGCATCGCATTTTCAATTTAACTATATTGTATACAGATGCCCTGATATTAATGCAAAAGGAATTGTTACAGGAATTTCCTGTCGTACGCGCCTCGTATAATGTGGCAGAGATGTTTGATAGTATTGAGGAAGCCATTGCATTGCATCCTATATTTGAACACGATACGTTTGGAAAGGAAATGAAGAAGGAGCATAAGAGGTATGTAGAAGCGCTCTGTTGCGAAGGACATTTAGTATATCTTAGTGATATGTTGCATCAAATTCATAAAAAGAACGAATGGCAATTATTAATTTAAACCCACACTCCACGCGACACGTCGTTCGCGTGCTGCAACAAGCAGCTACTCAACGTCGTGTTTGGAATCATCGAAAATCGTTCTAGATCCATGCCTTTGTATCCTTGTATCAAGACCAACTTATCCCGTGTCACTCGTTGCTCGATAGTAGAATACGATTCTACACAAACTATTTTTTGTACTTCATCCGTTTGCAATACCTTTAAATTGTAATAAAATTCTTTTGTATTGCATATCATAAAACAAGGGCTGAACAGTGGCACATTATTCAATTGTATATTGTGACAAAACAAAATGTCGAAATCTTGATGTTTCTCGCAATGGTCCTCTAACAGTTGTATGGTGTGCCTCCGCACCGTATCCGCTTCGATCCATTTGTTAGGGGCTCGCAGCTGAGGGGATTTAGCAAGGTCTGCTTCTTCAGGCAGGTGCAACGCAAAATGATCGGGAGTAAAACTAAAAAATATATAAAGAAGTAGCATACAAACAACAATTGCAATAATTTTCAATGCTAATCCTTTTATTTTCATGCTTTTCAACTCTTTTATTGTCATGCCTTTCCCAAACATGTCTAAGGTTTTCCATCCATCTTTCCAACTCGAAACACTTGGCCTCTTTCGATTACGCATGATTGTTGACTTAAAATAATAATATGCTATATAGGCCGTGATGAAAAGTAAGAAACCTAGATACATGGCTAACGCTAACCGTGACTTGATACCTGGAAGGGACGATACCAAAATATGGGAGACACTAACGGCAAATATTCAGGCCATACGATATACAAACCAAGATGTTAAAAAGGAATTATTAGCATTTATCGCCTACGAGAAACAAAAAGTATCCAAATACAACATTCCATCGGCACCATTTATAATACGTGCTAACAAAAAGTATACTGATCCGAATGGCAAGTTAATAAGTCATGGCTACAATAAATTGCCATACGCGCCGTACGAACAGTTTAGAAGTGAAATTGCACGATTGAAAAAGAAAACCTTTGCCGAAAATGCAACAGAGATTGAAGAAAGCATGATGCAATTACAGAAAATATTCTCGCTTCGCAAAGTGACGATCCACGGGAAAGAGTTGCAATTGAAAGATTTTCCTGATGATGCGAATCATGGCTTGCCTGGCAACGATCTGTTGGACGTACCAACAATCATCAAGAAGAAATACGCACTAGGGAAAAAGTACATAGAGATCCATTGGGATGCATTGGAAGGGAAAATGTTTGTCGTGTGTGTGGAGAGGACAGTTGACAATACTAAAATTTTACAGATAGAAACACAGAATCATATGCAAAAGGTGCCTATCACAGCTGCAATTAACAAAGTACGAGTAAAAGTCACCGTGAAAAAGACGGATAGCAAGATTACGGACAAACAGTGGCTACATATTAAAGGTCAGATCGTGCACATCCCTGATCAAGATGTAACCATTCAAAAATACCGCATGAACCCTAGCAATTCCTTGTTTCCGATTGACAAATTTCGTTTGGAAATATGCGACAAGTACAAGACGATTTACGACTTGTTTCGACTTGTTCCAACGGTAATGGAAAATATGCCATTCTATAATGCATATGATAAACTTGGAGAAGCATATAATAATATTGACTTTACAAATGTCGAACAGTGGGAGTATCTTCGCATACCCAATACGTGGAAGAATTTATCATATTGGGAAAAAGTCCTTGTAATTGTATTCAAGGGAAAACCGATGGAAGTATCCATAAACGCAATACAGAGCAGGATAGCTACATTGTATGATTTAGATATTGTTAATCGTCCTTACGCAATAGATCCAGCCAAAGGTGGATCGCAACGCATGACAGGCGCAAAACGACCTTACTATGCATTAACAACTATACCAACACAACTAGATTCTGTGTTTGTCAATAGTGGAAACCAATACAAGGCAGTTCAAATTAAAAATATCATTGATAACAGCACATGGAAACAATCCAAAAAGTATTTCAAAAAAAATTCAGTGGTCTATGGCAGAGAGTACCATGATTTTATTTATTTGGATACGAGGTTGGAGCGAGAAGCGTGCGACACCCTACGCCGCATCGATCGCTTGTTGCGTTTGAGCCATGAGCGTGGATACCCTGTACTGAACAAGAGTGTAGCTGCACCTTACAATTACGCAAACAATACTAGCTTTGCTCGTGATACGATGTTTGGCGTGAATAACTACGACCGCACGCAATCCTATCCACCGTTACAAGTTGCGCCGTTGATTATGGCACGAAGCAATGTTGGTGATAATGCCAAAGCAAGAATAGAAGATCCGCAAAAGACGTTTGATCGACGAGGAATGACAAAGGCGGCTAAAATGATAGACGTAGTGAAGGTGAATACAGGTAATAAAGACATATACTACAACCATCCGATGTATCCTAGTAAACAAAAAAAGGATGCATGGGGAAGATTGTGAAGAGAGAGTGAATGAGTATATAACAACATGATACGTTACTATAAAAGTTATTCCTTATGACCGATATTACCGATGCTTTTGAAACCATACAAAAATCCGACAACTTTACGGAGTTCAAATTGAAATCCAATGGTCTCCGATTAGTCGTTATCCCTCATCCCTCTGTTACCAACACTCTTTCCTGTACTATGGTATACCACGTCGGTTCCTACGACGAGCGCGTTGGCTACACGGGTAGTACCCACCTTCTAGTAAGTCACCCTATTCATTTTTAACCCCATTCCCTGAACACCTCTAACAATTTTCACCTTATCAGGAACACCTATTGTTCAAAGACCCGTTAGTGGGCGAGAAGCAGAATATCTTCCAGCTGCTTGACAAGTACGGTGCCACGATCAACGCCACGACGTCCACCGATCGTACCAATTTTTATTCCATCATTCCTAGCAATGTCTTTGATGCATGGGCAGGTGCAGAGTCTGCTCGTATGCAACACATTCCATTCGATGTTGATACACGCGATGCCAAAGAAAAGCTTGTGGTGGTGGACGAAGTTCGCATGGGCAACGACAATCCGTTCAAGCGTTTGACGGAGCATGTAATGGCTGCTGTGTTTGATCGATCAGGTTACGGTCATATGACTTCAGGTTTTATCGATGATGTCAAGCAGGTGAAGCAGTCTCGATTGCATAAATTTTGGAAGACGTTTTACGGTCCAAACAATTGTTCGATGGTGGTGGTAGGGCCATCGAACGTAAATAAAATACTACGGTCGGTGCACAAACATTTCAACGAGGTGGAGCCTCGTGCGGTGGAGCGGGTGAATCGCGACGAGATTCTTCAAAAGGGGCCAAGGCAAGTGTTTGTGTACAGCGAAAAGCCGTACACAATGATACAGATTGCGTTTAGGGCAATGGAAGGGATGCACAAGGATAGTGTAGTGTTGGATTTGCTTGGGGAAATCATGCAGTATCCAAAGATTGGCATCATGCAAGTCTTGAAAGAAATGAATGCGGTTCCACAGTATGGTATTATGAATAATCGTACCAAGCACCGCAATGTGTTCCAAATTACAGGAAGTCTTGCAACTCCCAATGGCATCCCGATGTTCCAGAGTGCGTTGTGGAAATGGTTTGCTGCTATTTCTCAACAAGATTTGGATCCGCATGTCTTTGAAATGGCAAAAACCAATTTAAAAAATAAATGGAACAATACAATGCATCATGGCGGTGTGGAGGCTATCTCTGGTTTGGCTACTGAGGCCATTTCGATGGGGCATATTGGTGATATATGGGACCGTGTTGCTCATTTGGATAGTATAACGATGAAAGACGTGAATCGGGTCGCTGCCTATACGTTTCAAGAATCGCGTTGCACGGTGGGTGTGTTGTGTCCTCAGCCACATGCAGATATTCTGCGTCCATCAATGACTCATCCTGACTATCCAAAAAATTTATTTCAGGAGAATTTAACGGCAGAGCCTGCTACTGTTGGTATTGAAAATGTGATGAGAGTAGATATTCCAAGTTCGAATTACAAGATGGATCGTTTCAAATGTAATTTTGGTATGTTGCAGCACATGAGTATTCCCTCTGCTGCAAAAAATGCATTTTTGATTTCAACCAAAGCGGCATCGAACAACGAAATGTTGTCCAAAATAGCAACGCGTATTATTGTGGATGGAATGAAACATGCTCAAATGGATCACGAAACCGCACATACCTTTGTGTTTGGTCAACCGTCGATGGATATGACGTTTAATGATTTTATGATTGAGAAAAATTTGAGTTTTAATTTGTCTACTGACAAAGGTCGTATGTTATTTCAAATTATGTTTGATAAAGGTCACGATTTGAGTGAATGTTTGACGGCAGTAGCAACTGCTATTAAAAACATACCTGATTTGACACAGCAAAATGTAGCATTGAAAGCTAGTATGGTGGCAGGGGAATTGTCAGGCGAATTGCACGATTTGAACTTTGTTGCTCACAAGAAGATCACCGATGCCATATTTGCGGAAAACGATATTAATTTGGTAAACGACCCAAACACGTTGATTAAGTCTGTGGATTCCATTACAATGGAGCAGCTAAAAGCCTTTTTAAACGAACTCTTTGATGCGAACAACGCGTTTTCGGCAACCGTAGTGAGCGCAGAATCCTCGGATAAAGTAGGGCATGCCGTGCAAGAATTTTATGACCAATTTAGCAACAATGCAACACCTGTTGCTCCAATCGTAAAGCATCAATCAAATGCCAAAAGCATCAAATCGGAAACGATACGAGTGGTAGAACCAGGTAAAAACGATGGGGTCATTGGTATGGGGTTGCGTTTGAAGGGATTGAACCGCAACAACAATGACTTTACTGCATTACGAGTAGCAACTGATGTGCTTGGAGATGGTATTTACAGTAGATTGAATAGCGTCTTGCGTGTGAAAAAAGGTGAAACCTACGGTACGTATGCTCGTTTGCGCGGTGGTCTTTATGAAAGTGATGCTTACGTGCATGTGTTTGGTTCGTTCAAATCAGACAATTTAGAAAATGCAAAAGAGGATATGGATGCAATTGTTCGTGAATTTGTTTCAAAAGGTATTACGGAGCAGGAATTTAATGACAAACGGTCGCATTTGAAAAACTCGTTAAAGGTACGTATGGATAGCATGGATAATTTACTCAGTTTGCACCATCAAACGTGGTTGAACAATTCCTCGATGACAGTTGCGGAGATATTTAATAGAATCGATGGATTGACTCATAAACAAGTGAATGATTGTATCGGAAAGTATATGAATAATGTTCCAATAGTGACGGTGTTGGCGGGATTGCCTAAATAAATACTAACATCCTATATAAGTGTTTGTAACTAAACGTAGATATTATGGACGTAACGTTTCAGTTAAACCTATTACAATCTTCTCAATTAACTACCCTTCATTTAATATTTCCAAATGCTCTCCCTCCATACAACTCCACCAACGTATTAAAACTTAACGAGTCGATCCCGTTTAAATTGTATGGATCCGACGTGTTTGGTATAGTGCATGTGTACAATGCGGATCAAAGTAAATTGGTGCAGCGATTTATGTTTATTCCCGTGTTCAATGTTCCAACTAAATTGAATTACAACAACATTTCTTATCAAATAAATACAGCAAAAACAAATGGTCCTTTAACTCTTGCTGCCAATGCAAATGATTTGAACGCCATTGAAAAAACGTTAGAGCAATACATTACCAATCAATACAATTATGTTCAACGTTTGAGTCCCTGCAACGAAATATTAAGGCGAAAACATTCCTTGTTTTGGGATTTGAATATGAACAACGGGGCATCGATCAAAATCCCGTACGCAACATTGGCAATGAAGGGCAACAATGCCTTGCAAAATATATCACATGAAAATATAAACAATACGCGATCCATGTTTTTAAAAAAAATATACAACCATTTTAAGTTAATTGGTAAGAACCCAACTGACTTTACAAGGCAAAGTTTGCACGCATACAGGTCAAACGACGGGGTTCACAAGCATGCGGTG
>Ga0315315_10007217_pt1 | contig 10293 bp, 21 predicted proteins | sample M140m3416metaG_FD_203699 | JGI IMG/M metagenome (GOLD analysis project Ga0315315, IMG submission 203699) | Ammonia-oxidizing marine archaeal communities from Monterey Bay, California, United States - M1 40m 3416 | ecosystem: Environmental > Aquatic > Marine > Intertidal zone | place: USA... | reverse complement strand
GATGGAGCCTACCCCCACTATGTCCTATATTCAAGCGTGGCAACACCTTGTCGATACTGGAGTGGTGTGGCAATTACAAGGATGGTTCGGTCGTGCCGCTTTTCGGATGATCTCGCAAGGAACCATCGACCCAGCCCCAATCGAAGAAGAAACCCCGAACAACGAGGATGAACAATGAACATCGGAGACATCGTAACAATGAGAAACTACCCAAGCACCTACATCATCAGCAGGGTCTACACGAACACTTGGAACAGATACGAAATCATCGACCTTGAAACTGGCTACATACACCGTGACATTGGTGGTGGTCAAATGGTGGTGATATGAACATCGGAGACCTTGTAGAGGACGAATGGGGAGACCTTGCAATTATCGTATCACAAGTGGGTGTAACTGACCGATGGAGGATAAGATACATCACAGGTGGATACATAAGCACATCGTGGGAGTCGAACCTCTATCCTATTCGGTCATAATCTGTCCGTTAAAGTAAAAGAAAAAACTTGACAAACAATTCATAACGTATTACATTACTAACATAACCCAAACGATTGGAGACAAAATGAACAATCGAACTTGCATCCATTGCGAAGACACTTTCAACCTAAACTCACAACTAAAGCAACGTGTCGGAGGGCGCATCAACGAGTGCCCCGACTGTGTTGTCGAATTGCAAACAGAAATCAAAGAGACCATTCGAGCCGTTTCCAGTGGCGATGGGAAGATGGCTTGCATCCAAATCCTCAAGTTCAACAACGAAGACGATGCCGACCTTTATCGCAAGGGTTGGGATCAATGGTCGGGTTGGAACAACCAACGCAGTGGCTCAGTCCACGACGTAGCCTTTACAAAGATAGGCGAGAACAGTGGGAACGACACAAGAGGTAACTTATGAAAGTAGGCCAAACGGTCAAAAATTGTCCGTTAAAGCAAAAGAAAAAACTTGACAAACAATTCATAACAGGTTACACTATAGTATAACCAACAACTCAACCCTCTCACAATGGAGTTACCAATGAGAGCCTTTAACAATTCACAAAAACCCACTTCCCAACGAAGTCGCTCAAAGTCGTCCTGTTCTTATTGTCGATCCGACGAGCACCAAGTCATCGAATGTCCACACGCTAAGGCTGACTGGGCTTTGTTCCAAGCCTTTACTATACCTTGTTCTGTCGCAGACAACTGGACTAACAAGCCTGCATCAAGAGTAGCAGGTCAATCACACTGGGGCAATCAGTACACAACAGCCTGTTGGTACAAAGATCCAACTGGATGGTCGAAGTGGTATGCCGAGTGCGAGAAAGCCGTCGCCAAGATTGAGCGAGCAGAAAAGCGAAAAGCCAATGCTAAGAACAATACCAAACGAGCATCCAAATGTGGGTTCTGTGGTTCAGCGCATCACAATCGTCGTGCTTGTCCATCAATGGATGCGCTGAACAAGCGTCTTATCAAGGCCAATGCTCACTGGCGACAAAGGTTCTATGACCGTATTGTCTTGGATATGGGTCTTGGCAACGGTGCTTTGGTCAAGGTCTCCGAAAGAGTTGGTGCTTGGAATAGTGGCGATACCCAAGAACACGTTGGAATTGTAACAAGCATCAACTTTGGCGAGGTCAATATGTTCTCGTATGTTGAGAACGGCAAAAGGTCGTGGCAACACCGAGTAGACCAAAAGTTCCAAGCACCGATGAGCATCCAAGCAATTGTCAATGGTAAAGAGATGGGTGTGACACTCCATTCTTCGAACCACGGCAACAGTTATGCACCATTCAACGACGAACACGGTAGACCCCTTATTGATGTTTTCGCGAACAACTACAGGGCATTTGACTTTGTCAAGGTCATATCCCCAACTGAACAACCCCTATCTAATGATTGGGTATCGGGTGGGCAACAAGAATGTGTGCAATTTATCACCAAGAAATACTCGTTGGAAGTTCTCGAAAACAAGAAAGTCATCGAGTTGCTCGAGAACTACGAGAAAAGATACAATCTTTCATAAATTACTTGACAAACCTTTCCCAGTAGGTTATACTACTATACCCCCCAAGACTAACACAGGAGTTAATATGTCTTACAAAACAAATGATAACGCAGTTATCGAAAACTTTATGCAACAAAAGCCATCCAAAAGTGGCAAGATGCGAACCGATGGACAATCGCTTTGGTCATTCGACACTCGAATAGCCGAGCATATCTCAGACGGTGAGGGTCAAGGTGCTACCCTAGTATACGACTACACCTACGGTGGTGGACACTATATCTCACCTACAACGTCCAACCACGTTCGCTTGACAAAGAAACAAGTCCCTCGTCCAAATTGGATGAGCGTGGATGAGGCTCAAAGACACGGTCTTTGCCCGTTGGTGGAGAGTAGACGTGATGCACCTCGTAACTCATAAAAAAATAGGCACTGGTTATGCCTTACAGGAAACGGATGGTCGATGGGTCGTCCGTTTTCACTACAACTATCACAAACACTTTGTGTTCACGAAGAACGCTTTTAAACAAGGATACCTCAAGGACTGTGGTATCGTAAACATCGGAGACAACAATGAATGATAACTTTGAAATTATCCTTAAGACAGCCCAAGAACTCGCTGACGAGTATGGCAATGAGGGGTGGACAGGCGACTGTAACGACTTTACACAAGCAAGTTCCTCAATCTCACAACAACTCACAAACCTTGAAGTCGAGAGACTGTGGGATGAGTTCAGCAATGAGGAGTTAATAACCAATGGGATGACCTTTCTATTCCACCGTAAAGGTCGAGACAAGACGATAACGGTCAAAAACTGTCCGTCAAAGTAACAAATAAAACTTGACAAACAATCCACCCCGTGTTACATTACTAACATAACCAATAACCACGGAGTTCACAATGAGTGACGACGACAAAACAATTCCATTCGACTTGAATGAACACACCTATCGACTCTTGGAGTCAGAACCTTTCTTCGCCAGTCTGTCAAGACGTATCAACAAGTCGGCAACGACGGCTATACCAACTGCTGGTGTTCGTGTCACTAAAGATGGTCGATTCGAAATGGTTTACAACCCTGCTTTCTTTGCGAGTCTAACTCCAAAGCAACGAAGTGGTGTTCTCAAGCACGAGTTCTATCACCTTATCTTTGATCACGTCACAGGTCGTTTGCCACCCGAGGGTATGACCAAGATGTGGAACATCGCCACAGACCTTGCAATCAACTCCCATCTTATGGATGAGTTGCCCGAACAAGGTTGTTTCCCTACTCGCGAGCCTTTCCAAGCCTATCCTCTTGCACAGTCTGCTGAGTTCTACTTCAAGATGCTGAAAGAGGACGAGCAATTCAACAAAGACCCCGATGATGGCGACGGTGATGGCAATGGCAATGGCACAGGTCAAGGCAACGGCTTGCCCGACAGTCTCGACGACCATTCGGGTTGGGATGGCGATGCTGACCTTGACGACGAAACCAAACAAGCAATGCGAGAAGTCGCAGAACAACGACTCAAAGAGGCTATGAAAGACGCAGTTGACGACATCAACTCAAACGGACGTGGTTGGGGCACTATCGGTGCTGAAACTCGCAGGGCTATCCAAGACTTCATTACCCCGAAAGTCGATTGGCGCAAGGTTCTTCGGTATTTCATCAAGACCTCACAACGGTCGAATAAACGCAGTACCCCAAGGCGCATCAACAAGCGTTTCCCGTATATCCACAGTGGCAAGCGTATAACACGTCAAGCCAAAATTGCAGTGTCTATTGACCAGTCGGGTTCGGTATCAGATGCGATGCTTGCTTTGTTCTTCTCGGAACTATCGGGCTTGTCTAAGTATGCCGAGTTCACAATTGTTCCGTTCGATACGAGCGTTCAAGACGATAAGGTATGGGTATGGAAGAAAGGCAAGAAACACACCTTTGAGCGTGTCTTGTGTGGTGGTACAGACTTTGATGCACCAACTCGATGGGTGAATGAGCGCAAGTTCGATGGCCACATTATTCTAACCGATATGGAGGCCCCAAAGCCAAAGCCAAGCAAGTGCAAACGAATGTGGGCAACCACCCCCGAGTATGCCGAGCGACCGTACTTCAACACCAATGAACGCATCCTTGTGATGGACTAGGATGCACCACAAGCCCCTTTGGGGGCTTGCTCTACCTCTACCCCTATGGAGACCCCAATGGAACGTAAAACGTGTATGTGTGGCTATTCTACAGACAAACCAAACAAGTGGGATGATGATCGCGATCAATGTGTCGGTTGCACCCGAACACAGAACCAAGCCCAAAAGGTTCAAGACTACTTTGACACCTTTGAGGTTGGAGACCTTGTCTCTCGAAAGAACCGTCGGGACTACCTGTTGGTTTGCAAAAATGGGGATGATAGATGGGACTTGTTAGACCCTGCTACCCTAACGTACCACCCGTTCTTCCCTCAAACATTCCTATACTTTGGCACTGTCGAGAACATAAGGGACGTAATTTACAAACGGACAGAAATTGACCGTTAAAGTAACAGAAAAAACTTGACAAACAATCCTCAACGGGTTACCTTATAGTATGACCAATAAACACGGAGACAGAATGAATAAACCAACTAGACAACAAACAATCAACCTACGAGTTTGGAGATCAGATGGAATGAAAACCATTAAAGGCATCGTAGGTGTCAACGACTATCCCTTAGCAATCCACAGACCCATCACAGAGTTTGAAGACATACAACAAGACTTCAGAACTCGCTATGGTGGTGACTGGGTCATAACCCACATTCCAACAGGCAAGGGAATGGGAGTCAAGTCAAGTGATTGGGGGTTATTGATGCAATATGTAAACGCTGTCAAAGACCATCCAGTATTGCTGATGATTACCGACAAGACAATGACAGACCACCCAATGTATCGAGAACTCGTCACCATACACTCGGAATCCAAGAAGAAATGGAGACTGTAGACAAACGGACAGAAATTGTCCGTTAAAGTAACAAATAAAACTTGACAAACAATCCACCCCGTGTTACATTACTAACATAACAACAACAACCCACAACAAACGGAGTCGTAATGACAACTATGTTCTTCTTACTTACATTCACACCCATCATCATTCCATTCATCACCCTTGTCCCCAAGGGATGAGCAAACTAGAGTGGACGGTCATTTTTTGACCGACCCACTTGACAACCCTTTCTCAATCTGTTACACTACTTACTATAGACACAACGTCTACTTTCAACTCAACCCTTTCAAAGGTAATTATCAAATGGCTATTTCTTACAAAGTCTTACACTCAGTACTCCCATCTATCATCGACGCTAAGTTCCCTATCTTGATCCGTGGTCGCCACGGTATCGGTAAGTCCACTATCGTCTACCAAATTGCAAAAGAACGTGGCTTGCCCGTTGTTGAACGTCGAGCATCTCAAATGACCGAGGGTGACTTACTTGGTCTCCCAAAAGTCGAGAACAATGTCACACAATGGCTTGCTCCCGAATGGTTGCACAATGCTTGCAACAACCCTGTAATCCTGTTCTTGGACGAGGTTGACCGTGCGACAATGGAAGTGCGTCAAGGCATCTTCGAGTTGTGTGACAGTCGCAAAATTGCAGGCTACACCTTGCACGAAGACACAGTTATCTTTGCTTGTGTCAACGGTGGTGGTGACCACGGTGACCAATACCAAGTCGGAGAAATGGATCCCGCTGAACTCGACCGTTACACAGTTTTCGATGTAAAACCAACTGTAGAAGATTGGTTGGATTGGGCATCTGACAATGTATCACAAGTGATATGGGACTTCATCAACGACAATCACACCCATCTTGAACACAACGACGACTACGAGCCAAACAAGGTTTACCCGTCAAGACGTTCTTGGGAGCGTTTGTCTCGAACAATCGGAGACCAAGATGTGAAACAACTCGCAACCAACGGTATTCTGTACCATCTTGCAACCAGTTTCATTGGGTTTGAGGGTGCTGTTTCATTGGTTGACTACGTCAACAAGTATCAGAAAATCGTTACTGTCGATCAAATCCTCAAGGGCAAGCACAAGTTGACCAAGAAGTTCTCAATCAACGACCACAACGCTCTTATCGAGAGATTCAAGCAGTCTAAGGTATTCGACCGTGACCTTGAACCACAGGAAATTACCAACGTCGCAGAATACTTTGTGACACTCCCAAGTGAACTTGGTATGGTGTTCTTCCAAGTGGTGTCTAAAGGCTCGTCAGTAGCCCATAACGCTCACGGTATTCACACTGCGACACTGTCGGATGGTACTACCCCTAAGGACTACTTGATGAAGATTCTCGCTCATCAGTAACCACCCTACTTGCCCACCCCCCAAAGGGGTGGGCAACCCACACACAGGACTACGTATGCAAGCAAGAGTAGGCGACATATACATTCACAAGGACTTGGGCGATACATACCTAGTCACCCAAGTCTCTTGGGACGTTGGAGCAGACATTGAATGTATCAACCTTGATAAAGGTAGAACTTGTTCCATTAACTCGATTGAGTGGAGAGTATTCTACAGACCCCTAACCCACACACAGGAGCGTGTATGACCTACCCACAGTCGGGCGAACTTTACCGATGTATCGACAACCCTAAGGAGATAATTTTGGTTATCCGAATGGCCGAGTCCAATAGGCTCGTAAAGACACAACACCTCACCGACCCAACAAGGAACGGATGGCGTGGCATAGGAGACCTCAGACACAATTGGGAACTCTTAACAAAGGACAACAAATGAAGATAGGCGATCTCTACACTCACGGTGGCAAAGCCTACATCGTCAAGGCATACCACCCCAATCCCAAACGCATCTTGTTGTTCGACCTTAGCGATGGTCGAGTATTCAGTGTGTTGAAATCAATCGTTAGAACTGGTTACACCTCATCATCTGCACAGGAGCAACAATGAAAACATTCCACGAACTCGGCACAATGCCAAAGGTTGGAGACCTTATCATCCGAACGTCCCAATCAAAATTGGATGACAACGTGTATATGATTACCAACGTCATCGGAGACACCTACCACATATCCAAGCGTGGACACGCGCTACACGCTAGACACCTTGCATCTTACTACTCACCCCTTGGACAGGAGACAAAATGAACATTCTACACTTACTCATAGCGATTGACATCGCCTTTGCATCGGCAGTTTGGTGGATCTACCAAGACCATAAGCGAAAGTTGGACGCTTTGTACGAGAAATACGACGCAGAACACAGAAAGAAATGGGGTAGCGTACTGGACGACCCCGACCCCACCGAGTTAATTGCAAAGACGGACAAAAACTGACCGTTAAAGTAAAAGAAAAAACTTGACAAATGAACCACAACGGGATACATTGAATAGGAACAGGGAAGAACCCCACAACACTGGAGACAATATGAAAACAATCGGCTCATTCAACTCAATCTACGATGTCAAGTCAAGCAACCGTAACAACGGATACAACTGGTTCAGCCCCGAAACCTTACGATGGTTCAATGGCAAGGTGTATAACGTGTTGTTTGGTTCTTGTGTGTTCGTGTCAAGCGAGAAAGAGAACTACTCACGATTCACCCCAAATCCACAACGTCAGTATTGTGTCCGTGTTGCTATGGACAACGGCTCAATCGAGCGATACGGCATCTATAGCACTAAACGACAGGCAGACCGAGACGCACAATGGCTTGCCAAAGCCCTTGCCGACGGCACTGTTGTGTGGTGTGACACTGACTGGGAGTTTAAGGACGCTGTACTTTTACCGTTAGACTCGAAGGAGTAACCAAACGGACAATTTCTGTCCTTGACTTTTCTCCTCAGCGAGATACATTACTAGTATAACCAAGAACAATGGAGTTCAAATGACTTTAGAACAATTTATCGCAGACTACCACATCAACGATGGCGACACAATCGAGATTATCGAGTTAATCATCGGAGACTTCTTCGAACAAGTCGAGGGCGACTACGATATGCACAACCTTGTTGACTGGATTGCCTGTGAACTTGACTGTAGAAAGTCTGTTGTTTACGCTGTCTACGATGCTTACTGAAAACGGACAATTTCTGTCCTTGACTTTTCTCCTCAACGAGATACATTACTAGAGAACGGGGAAGAACCCCACAACAACGGGATACAAAATGTATACAACTCACAAGAGCAAAGAAGAAATAATCCAATCACTCATCAAGGCTTTGGGCTTTGACTTCAATGGCAACCAAGCAACTGTTCAACTGCTTTCGTTCAAATGGCACGATTGCAACTTCAATGGCACTGTTTGCGACGTTGTCCTAACTGCTTGGGGCGACCCTACGCCATTCAAAGCGCGTTGGGAAACGATTGATGGGTGGATGTTTGAGGGTGACCATATGCCCGACTTTATAGACTAAGTTTGCAAACGGACAATTTCTGTCCTTGACTTTTTCACTCAATGGGATACATTACTAGTATAACCAAGAACAATGGAGTTCAAATGAACGTAGAATGGAATAAACACGCGCAAGCCTTACAGGTCAACGCTCAAGCCCTAAAGATGGCAACCAAAATTGTAACCTCGCAAGTCTGTCGTGGCTTTGTGTGTATCGACACCAAGGTTCGTTGCGAGGGTCGCTTGCTCGAATGGTATATGGACAACGGTGATATGATCGAGATATATCATCCACTTGGGTACGAAAGTGGCGTAGCATCAGGCAGAACAACAAGCGTTAGGCACTATCGCTACACCAACACAGGCGAGGGGTTCGACATTATGTTCGAGCAAATCTTCGCGAACTAGGGAGACATAGACAAACGGACAATTTCTGTCCTTGACTTTTCTCACCAACGGGATACATTACTAACATAACGAACAACAATGGAGTTCAAATGATACTACAAGACGAAACATTCTGCACCAGTGGAACACACAATCTCGACCACCTATTAACAAGCCACACCCAATCTTTGCTATTGCCTGATGGACTCTATGACTTTTTCAAGAGTATCCAACTCATTGACTGTGACGAGAAACTCGGAGATCCAACCGTTTCTGCCTATGACGACTTTGATGGCTATGGTGACGAATGGTACTTTGAAACCCCATTGGGCCACACCGTTGCTATCGGCTTTCGATGGGACACACCACGTTTGAGGGGCGATGGTCGCACAACAGTTGGGGACGTTATCGAGTTTGTTGATTATCTCAAGTCGCAATTGTCGGAGTAATAGAACAAACGGTCAAAAACTGTCCGTCAAAGTAACAAATAAAACTTGACAAGTTAATCCAAACGGGTTACATTATAAACAAGAGAGCAATTCTGTTCTTGAAACCCCCCAACTCAGTGAGTTATTATGAACTACCAAATGAACTTTGAAACCTTTATCTCTATGTTTGACACCGAGACTGACGCTATCGACCACATCTTGCTTGCTAGCGATGACGGTCGTGTCGAGACCACACAACACACAATCCCTTATTACACTTACAACCGACTTGCACAACCACCACGCTTTATCAGTTATGCCTGTTCAACACAGATTCACCACTACGAAGTTCGCATCAATGCTAGCAAGTGTTCCGACAACGACGTTGTTATCGAGTTTCCTATGGGAGACACCAAAGCAATCGACTGGTTCAGTAACCACCTGTTCCAACGTTTATCGGATGGTTGGGGCGACCTTGAAAGCCACGAAATGAACATCACCGACCCCGATGACCTTGAGTGTAGCGCACTTTCTTTGCAACGTGATAGGAACTTTCAACGCATCCACGAGACCCGACGTGCAGTCACTGGTAACGAGTATGTCACAATCGAACAATTCGAGCAAAACTGTCGGGACGTTGTGGCAATGCTTGACGAGAACAAGGCAATCACCGAACGCATCCAATACATCAACGATGTCCAACACATCAGCCAACTAGCATAAACGGACAATTTCTGTCCGAGAAAGCAACAGAAAAAACTTGACAGGTGAAACCAAACGGGTTACCTTATAAGAGAACGAGGAAGAACCTCACAACGTCGGGAGACACCAATGGACATTCTCAAAATCCCCAAAGGAACTTTGTTTCGCTTGTTCCGAGAGACTTTGATTACCACATCCGAGCCTTACTATTGCCCACACCACAAGATCCACAAGGTCAAGGCGCACAACATCACACTGGGCAAGGATGAGCATATCGGAGAGATCGCAATGTTCGGAGCGCACCCACTTTCACAGGAGACAAAATGAAATACTTATCCCACAACGAAATTATGGTCGTCTGTGTCACTGTCGCCACAATGTGCCTCTTGGCTTTAACCCTATTCGCTCAACCAATC
>Ga0315315_10007216_pt1 | contig 10293 bp, 10 predicted proteins | sample M140m3416metaG_FD_203699 | JGI IMG/M metagenome (GOLD analysis project Ga0315315, IMG submission 203699) | Ammonia-oxidizing marine archaeal communities from Monterey Bay, California, United States - M1 40m 3416 | ecosystem: Environmental > Aquatic > Marine > Intertidal zone | place: USA... | reverse complement strand
CCATTCTTCCTTTTCATTTTCTACAGAGTGAACTTCAATGATATTACCGTCAGGGTCATAGAAAAATATTTGATGCCAACCATTCACCGCGGCATTTCCCCAATCAGCATACTTAACCCCCTTTTTATCGAGGTGAGCTTTAAATTCTTCTATGTCGTCTGTTCGATAGGCTATATGACCGCGTTCCACAGGATTAACAAACTGCTGAGTATTAAACCCAGCCATTTGATCTTTCTGTGCTATATGAGTTTGTATCAAACCATCTGTAACAAATGCGACGTCACCACTATAACCTTTATTTTTTTCTAAGATTGGTAGGTCATCTGTCGCGTCCCTATCAAGTTTAAGTACATCCTGATAAAACTTATCCATACGTTTTACGTTTTCAGTACTAAGATTAATATGGTGAAGTCGAAGTTTCATTTGTTTCTCCTGTTAATTTTATTATTACTCAATCAAATTATACACTTATGATTAATTGCTTATATTATCTAAGTTTCTAGTGTCATTGTTGCTACAGACCTTATAATTTGCAAGTTACTTTAAAATTTTAAATTCGTTTTTTTCGGAGAAAATGTTACTATTGATTGTCAAATTTTTTGAAAGGAAGTTTTGAAATGGTTGCTGAATTTAATGGAATAATTTATTTAATTTTGTATATATTGATGATTGCTGGTTTTGCTATGTATACTTATCAGACGTTATTTATTACCGTTGATTGGTTGGCAAAATATGGTATTCACGAATCTGCGGTATTACCCACTAGAATAGCTGGCACATTTGTTGCCGCTGCAACGCTTCTTGGCATATATTTCTTGTTTGCAGGCTTAGGCGGGGCTTGGGTCTTCCTAGTCTATATATTTATTCAGGCGTGTATATTAGTGGTAACTGGTTATATCACCGTTACAAGTTCAAATGCGTCTACATTAGAAGGCGTGAAATACACCGCTGAAGGGTATATAGCACCAGCAATTTTTGCTATAGTTTCTGCAATATTGATTTATGGTCTGAGTGATAAAATATATATGTAAAAATATTTAAAGCGTATTTTTAATATAAATACGCTTTAAATAACAGATTATAACTAGCTATAAATTAATAACTTAATTTTAAAACTTTTCTATCCAAGGCCTTAGCTCTAATTCCCAGGCCCAACAGCTTCTATGTTGCTCATGAAATTGCAAATAAGCTTCTGCAATCATATCCGGGTCTAGCATATTGTCATCAATTGGTTCTCGTGTCCTTGAACTGATTCCTCCATCTATCACAAAGTGACCTATGTGTATGTTTTTAGGGTGGAGTTCTCTAGCCAGCGATTGAGCAAGCCCTCTTAGACCAAACTTACCCATAGCGAAGACAGATGAATTTGGAAAACCCTTCACCCCAGCAGAAGCTCCTGTAAAAAAGATGCTGCCACTGCCTCTTTTTTCCATTCTTTGGGCAGCTTGTTGAGCGACTAAGAAGGCCCCAAAACAAGTAACTTTGAGGGCTTTCAATGTATCCTCTGCACTTAAGTTAACTATTGGCCCTCTCACTCGCGCTGAGGGATTATACACAACCAATTCCGGAATACCTGTTGTTTCATCAAGCGTTTTGAAAAGATGTGACACTTGATCTATCTCACTTGCGTCACATTCATGAAGCTGAGCGTTCGTTTCGAGCTGCAATGACTTTAATTTAGATAGATCTCTAGCAGCAAGGTTAACTGACATCTCACGACTGAAACATAATTTGGCAAGCGAAGCGCTCAAACCATGGCCGGCACCTACTATCAATACGGATTGTTTCATTTTCCTCTTCCAACTCCACGTTTGTAATAGTTGAGCTTAAATAACTATAAACAAAAATTAAAGTAATCAATCGATGTGAAATTATTATTAGCATTCGATTGTATTTTAACTGAAATAATTTAAGTTTGTTTTCAAAGATAATTTTGACAAACTATAATCTATTTATGTAAAGATGGTATTTAGCTTTAGGTGAGGTATCGAGGGTAAGTGTTAACTATATTCAGTAGATTTTTATTAATATCCTTCTTGGTATTTTCTTTTGTTAACTCTGGAAATGCCATGTCTAGAATCGCTAGCAAAAAAAGTGATATTTGTTCGCTGCTCAGGTTGCATAGAGGATGGATCCGACCTTTAAAAAAAGTTGAGAGGAAATGGGGTATTCCTGCACATGTCCAATTAGCAACAATCTGGAAAGAAAGTAGCTTTACTCGCAATGCTAGAACTTCTCGAAAAAAGATATTTGGGTTTATACCAGGGCAACGAAGATCTACTGCTCAGGGGTACGCTCAGGCCTTGGATGGAACGTGGAGAGAGTATAAAAAAAGTAATGGTATCAGATTTGCAAGCAGGGCAAATTTTGGACATTCAGTAGATTTTATTGGGTGGTATATGGACAATGCGAGTAAATCATTAGGTATTTCTAAAAATGATGCCTTTCGTCAATACCTTGCTTATCATGAGGGGATTTCTGGATATAAAAGAGGTAGCCATAAATCTAAGCAATGGTTAATTACGACTGCTAAGGCGGTAGATGCGAAAGCAAAACTTTATAAAGGCCAGTTAAAAACCTGTCGTTATTTTTAGTTATTTTATTTTACTAAAGGACCATTATAGTTTGGTTTTATAAGTTCTCTCTAAGGCCAAGAATATTTCTTGCTTCTGCGCATGTAGCTGGCTTTCGATCATATTTTTCACAGAGCTCCACTGCCTTTCTTACCAAATGAGCATTTGAGTCCGCTAAAGTATCTCTGTCTAATTTTACATTGTCTTCAAAACCGGTTCTTGTGTGTCCGTCGTTCGCGATACACCACTCATTTACAATAAATTGATTTTTTCCGATACCTGCAGCACACCATTCCGCATCAGGGATTAATCGGTTGACAGTTTTAATATAGTAGTCAAATACATCTTTATCTACTGGCATCGCGTTTTTTACTCCCAGAACAAACTGAATATAGAGTTTCCCAGGTATCCTTCCATCTTTATTCATCATTGCTGCTTGATGAATATGACTGAGATCGAAAGCCTCAATTTCTGGTTTTATATTATATTTGAGCATTTCGGCGGCTAACCAGTCTACAAGACTGGGTGCATTTTCATAAACTCGATTTGGAAAATTATTTGAACCAACGGTTAGAGATGCCATGTCTGGTTTCAAACTTAGCATTCCACCTCTTTCTTTGTCAGCCCCCGATCTTCCTCCGGTTGAAAATTGAACAATCATACCTGGACAATGTTTTTCTAAACCCTCTCTGAGTAATAAAAATTTTTCTGGGCTGGAGGTAGGAGTTCCCTCATCGGTTCTAACGTGACAGTGGGCAATTGAGGCACCTGCCTCAAAGGCCTCTTGAGTGCTTTCGATTTGTTCACTAATTGATATTGGAACTGCTGGGTTGTGCGCTTTAGTTGTCACTGAGCCAGTTATTGCTACGCATATTATACATGGTTTAGTCATCTTACGCCTTTATATAACCAATGATATTTTAATACTTTTCTTCACAGAGAGCTTAACCTCTATTAAACTATTTTGTAATCCATATTATCAAAATTTTACGATTTTTCTTGAATACTTTTAATAATTCAATTCAAATACAACCACAATTAAAGGGAACTATAAATTATTATGGCAACTTGGATCTGGGTAACTATAGTTGCAGCGATTTCACAAAGTCTTCGAACAGCTCAACAAAAGAACTTAAAAGAAAGCTTAGGAAATCTTGGTGCTAGTTACGTTAGATTTTCTTACGCAATTCCATTTGCATGGGCTTGGATAGCTTTTTATTCGTATTTTTATAATCAACCACTACCTTCGATAAATTTACAATATCTTTTTTGGATAACCATTGCCGGTATAATGCAGATTATTTTTACAGTCCTACTTATAACGCTCTTTTCTCACAGATCATTTGCTGCAAGTGTGGCTTTCTCTAAGACGGAAGTGCTGATGGCAGCCATATTCGAGGCAATAATATTGGGATATTTTGTTAGTTTTGGGGTAGGGCTTGCTATACTTTTGGGTGTTTTAGCTGTTTTCTTATTATCGCTGTCCAAGAGTAATATCGGTTTTTCGAATTTACTTAAGTCTTTGTGGTCACGGCAAACAGCAATTGGATTGGGTAGTGGAGCTTTCCTAGGGTTTTGTACAGTAGCTTTTAGGGCAGCAACCGATTCGTTAGAAGGTACAGATTTGGTCATGAAAGCCAGTTTAACTGGAGGAATAGCAGTTTTGATCCAATCTGCTATTATGGGGATATGGCTCTGGGTTAAAGCTCCAGATCAGTTAATTCGCAGTTTTAGCGAGTGGCGAAGAGCTTATTTGGTTGGTGTTTTCGGAGCGATTACAACGGCTTGCTGGTTTTATGCATTTTCTGCAAATGCCGTTGCGCCAGTAAGAGCAGTAGGTCAAATTGAACTTCTGATTGTACTCGGAATTTCATTTTTCTTTTTTAAAGAACGCCCTAGTAATAAAGAAGTTTTTGCTGTCCTTCTTCTGGCTGCCTCGATTATCATGGTGTTAATGAATTCTTAGTTTCAACTTTTGTTTTTTAGCGTAGTTTCCTTAGGTCTTCAGGTATTTGACGAAGCTGGCGAAAAAAAATTGTATCTTCATAGAATTTTATTTCGAAAATAAAAAAATAAGCTAGCACAAAAGAAAATTATCGTATATTGAGATTCTCTATATTTAATACCCAGGGAGGGATGAAATGTTAAAAAAATTTAAGATAATTACGGTAATGACTTTCGCGCTAATTGCAGCTAGTTTTTCGAACTCTGCAAATGCTGGTGTTGAGGGTGATACAATAACACTTGGATCAGCTCTTTCGCTGACAGGTAAGTATGCGACAAATGGTTTGCACACTCAAAGAGGTTATGATTTCGCAGTGGATAGAATTAATTCAACTGGTGGTGTTATGGTCGGCGGTAAAAGTTATAAATTAACCGTTAAGTATTATGACGATGAGTCAACTCCTGCTCGTGGTGCTCAGCTAGCAGAACGTTTAATCCAACAGGATGGTGTGGAATTTATGTTGGGACCTTACAGTTCTGGTATGACGAAGGCGATTGCGCCAGTTTCAGAAAAATTTGGAGTACCAATGATAGAAGCTGAAGGTGCATCAAGGTCGTTGTTTACTCAAGGATACAAGTATTTGTTCGCTGTTCTTTCAACTACTGATCTATATTTGCCTGGTGCTGTTCATTTTGCAGCTGATCAAAAGAAAAGTATTGGTAAACCAGCAAGCGACGCGAGAGTAGCAATGGCGTTTGAAGGTGATCCATTCTCTATGGATATTAGAGCTGGACTAGTGGAACTGATTAGTGATTACGGTATGAAACTTGTTATAGATGATCAGCTGCCTGCAGATCTCTCGGACATGTCAACCACATTGACAAAAGTTAAGGCTCTCAAACCAGATATTCTAATCGTATCAGGCCACTCAAAGGGTGCTGCCACCGCTGCAAGACAGATAGATGAGATGAAAATCAATGTTCCAATCATCGCTATGACACATTGTGAAGCAGCAAAAGTCCATGAGAAATTTCCTAATGCTTCAACGGGTTTTCTTTGTCCGACACAATGGGTTCCAGGTATAGACAAAAAAGACGCTATGTTTGGCTCCGCGGCGGATTGGAATAAAGACTTTAAAGCAGCCCATCCAAGCTACTCTTCTGTTCCATATCAGTCAGCTCAGGCTTCTGCGGCTGTCTATGTTTGGAAGGAAGCTTTCGAAGCTGCAAATACTTTTGACCAAAAAGCAGTGAGAGATGCAATAGCTGGAGTTGAAATGCAGACCTTTTACGGAGACGTAAAATTTGGTCCAGATGGAAACAACATTGCGAAGCCGATGTTTTTACGTCAAATCGGGGCTGATGGTTCTTATAACTTAGTATCATCATTTTCTGATCTAGCTTACCCAAGGAATGTAAAATACTAATTCCTTGGATTGAAAATTGAAGGGAAGAAACTTTCTTCCCTTCATATAACTTACTGGAAAAAATATGCTCGATAATCTCCAACTACTATTTGTTTGGGCTCCAATTATTAATGTTCAGGTAATCCTTGACGGAATTTTTGTTGGTGCCGTTTTTGCTCTTTGTGCTTATGGGCTTGCTCTTGTTTGGGGCGTAATGAATATCAAGAATCTAGCGCAGGGTGATTTTGTTATCATGGGGGGGTATCTAGCCTTGGTACTCCATTCATGGAGTTTACCACTACCCGTCATCTTAATAATAGTAATAGCTATAATGTTTGTTTATGGATGGGGGGTTTATGCACTCATTATCCGAAGAATTGTTGATAAAGACATGTTTGTCTCTCTTTTAGCAACTTTTGGTTTGTCATTATTAATGCAACAAGCCATGAATTTATATTTTGGCCCTGAAGTACAAACAGTCGATATGAAGCTGCCTGTAATCGATGCTTTTGACAATATGGTTACAATTCCCTACTCAAAAATAATATCACTTGGTCTTGCTGGTTTAATTACCGCCGCAGTAGTTGTTTTCATGAAAAGGTCTAGAACTGGCCAGGCTATAAGGGCAACTGCTCAAGATGCTAGAGCGGCAAGAGTTTTAGGGATTGATACGGATAGAGTCTACGCATTTACCTTTGCTTTCAATTCTGCTTTGTGCGGAGCCGCTGGCGTTCTTGTGTCGGTTATTTGGGTTATTCAACCTTTTTACGGGATTACTTATTCCGTAAGAACCTTTGCAATCGTGACTGCTGCTGGACTAGGAAATTTACCGGGAGTTATTAGTGCAGCGTTTGGAATTGGGTTATTTGAAAAATATACGGGAATGATTGTTGGTACGGCCTATGAGGTTGCGGCGCCAGTATCAATTCTTCTAATCGTGTTGATTATTCGCCAAATCCAAATGAGAAGAAATAGGCAGGTTGTCCGATGATACGGCGTAATACTTTAATTACATATGCGGGGTTAGGCCTTTTTGGAATATTTGGGCCTATTCTGTTTCCAGCTTACACTTTATCAATAGCGTATTTGTGGATGATGGTTTTAATGGCCTCAACTTGGGATATTTTGGGGGGGCAAATGGGCTATAATTCCCTTGGAAATATCACCTTCTTCGGGGTAGGTATGTACGTATCTGCAATAATCCAAATAACTATGTTTTATGAACCTGGTGTAGCTGAATACACATCAGCGATGGGTGCAATCAAACCTGAATTTACTGATCAACAATATTATTGGGGTATATTTTTAGGGATATGTGGAGGTGCGTTAGCGGCATTAGCCTTAGCAATGATCTTTAGCACTTTTATGTTCGGGCTGAGAGGACCTTATTTTGCAATAGGCTCTCTAGGCTTGGCAATCGCTGCAGCCGAAATTACTGTAACCATAGATTATGTCGGTGGTGCTTCAGGTATATCGATGCCAATGTTTCCTGGCGATATCGAACTTCGGTCAGTATTTTTCTACATACTATGTTTTATAATGGCCATATTATCTCACTTTGTTATTAGGTGGATGCTATCTACCCAGTATGGATTAGCTATTAACGCAATTCGAGACGATGAGGATAAAGCAGAAGCGATGGGGCTTCCAACTCTCAGATACAAACAAATTGGTTGGGCGGTAACAGCTGTATTTATGGGTGGAATAGGTGCCATAGCAGGAAATATGGCAGGGTTTATAGATAAGGAAGTAGCGTACCCAATACCAACCTTTGGAATATTTATGGTTGCAATGGTTTTGTTGGGAGGAAAGGGTACTTTATGGGGTCCCGTTCTAGGAGCAATTATATTCCATATAGTAAAAGAAACCACTTGGACCTACTTGCTTGGATGGCAGTGGGTTACCCTTGGGCTAATTTTGATTGTAAACATCGTTTATTTTCAACAGGGGATTATGGGCTGGCTGCAAACAAAATATCCAGAAATGTTTGGTATTGTTATTGATCAAGGACACTCTGGCAAAGCCAAAGAAGAAGGTAAATGAAACATGGATGATATTATTAAAGTTACAAATGTTTCAAAAGCATATGGCGGCGTTAAGGCCAATGTTGAGATATCTTTGAAAGTGCAACGTGGATCAATTACGGGTCTTATTGGCCCAAATGGCTGTGGAAAGACTACCCTTTTCAATTCGATAGTGGGCTATCATCCGATTGATAATGGTTCAATCGAGTTCGATGGAAAAGAAATTTCTCATCTGCGAGTAGGCGATATCGCTAGGTTAGGGATGCTTAGAACTTTTCAGCAAACAAAGATTTATGGATTAATGAATTGCGTCGATAATATGCAAATATCTGTTTCTCACCGTTCAGACTCAAAAGATGGAATTTTTGCTAGTAGAAAAGGAGAGATTAAAGAAAGAGCTGAACACTTACTTGAATTTGTTGGCTTGTATTCAAAACGTAATCTTATCTCAGGTGACCTATCTTTTGGTCAGCAGAAATTATTAGAATTTGCTATGGCACTTATGAATGAGCCAAAAGTTTTACTCTTGGATGAACCTACAGCGGGTATTAATCCAACTTTAATTAATGGGCTTATCGATCGCTTAGCTCGAGCGAATGAAGAGCTTGGGATAACCCTCTGTGTGATTGAGCATAATATGCGTGTTATTATGAATTTGGCATCTCATATTTATTGTCTTTCAAATGGTAAAATGTTGGCTGAAGGAAAACCAGCGGAACTACAAAATGATCAGCGTGTGATCGATGCTTATTTAGGGGGACACTAATGAGTGATAAAAAGCCCAAAAAAGAGAAAAGATCTAAAAAAGGCGTAAGTGGCTACGGTGGTGGTGGTGTTGATGTTGTAATGTCAGTTGATCAGGTCGCTAAAGAAGCGGCCTCTATGTCAGCCTCTGCTCCGACTGTAGAGAAGCTGGAGGGATTGGTCGATGGCGGTCCTTACTTAACTATAAATAACTTAAGAGCAGGATATGGTAAAATGGAAATTTTACATGATTTCAGCTTGCAAATTGGCAAAGGTCAATCGCTATGTCTTATAGGTCCGAATGGTGCTGGAAAATCTACTGTTCTTCATTCAATATTTGGATTTACAAATATTTTTTCTGGTTCGATCATCGTTGATGGGTTAGATGTAACCTCATTAACCCCTTCTCAAAAACTCTCTAAGGCGGGTATTGCTTATATTCTTCAGGATAAGTCAGTTTTTCCACAAATGACAGTTGAAGAGAATTTATTAATGGGAGGTTTTTTAAAAGATCGCCCCGCTGAAGCAAAGCAAGCAGCAGAAATGGTTTTTGATAAGTACCAAAGGTTGGCTGATAGGCGCGATAAGCCTGCTGGAGTTTTGTCAGGAGGAGAACGTCGACTTCTAGAAATTTCACGCTCATTGGTTATGCAACCAGAGGTATTACTTGTTGATGAACCATCAATCGGATTGGAGCCAAGATTTATTGATATGGTCTTTGAAATTCTAGACGATTTGCAGAAGAAAGACGGTAAAACTATCATAATGGTAGAACAAAACGCCAAGAAAGGCTTGGCCTTTGCAGATATTGGATATGTTTTAGTGTCAGGCGAGACTGCGATTGCTGACAAAGGAGATGATTTATTGAAGAATCCGGATGTTGGACGATTGTTCTTGGGCGGATAAATTTTTCAAAGTAATTACTTAAATTAAATTCGTGAAAATTTCGCAATAAAATAGATTTGAGAGGTACTCTAGCTATTGTCTAATACAAAGAGTCTAGTCTATTCTCTATTTAGTTTGACAAATGGTTTTTAAATGGCTTCTGGAATACACTCGATAAAGTTAGTTATTTCACTTTGTATCTGTTGCCTAATATCTATGATTGGTATTTCTTTATGGCCTGTTTTTTTAATAGAATTAAGGAATGTTTGGGAATTAAATAATACTGAAATTGGTTGGGTTAGCGGTTCATATTTTATTGGTTATGTCTTGGCAACACCCCTTATGGTTGGTCTAACCGATTTTACAGACTCCCGGTTTATGTTTATCTCTGGGTGTATTTCTAGCTTTATAGGAAGTGTGGGATTTGCCCTTTTCGCTAATGATTTTTTATCTGCATGTTTTTTTTACGCTCTGATAGGTGCAGGATTGGCGGGCACGTATATGCCTGGTTTGCAAGTTTTGAATGCCCGTCTGGACGATGATTTTCGTATAAAGGCTGTTCCATGGTATACATCAAGCTTTGGCCTGGGTACTGGTTTGTCGTTTTTTATTATGGGCCTGTTATTGACTTACTCCAATTATAGAGTTGCCGCTCTCATAGCAGCATTAGGTTCTTTAATCGCAGGTCTATATATTTTAGTATTTATCCACCCCAAA
>Ga0315315_10007214_pt1 | contig 10295 bp, 9 predicted proteins | sample M140m3416metaG_FD_203699 | JGI IMG/M metagenome (GOLD analysis project Ga0315315, IMG submission 203699) | Ammonia-oxidizing marine archaeal communities from Monterey Bay, California, United States - M1 40m 3416 | ecosystem: Environmental > Aquatic > Marine > Intertidal zone | place: USA... | reverse complement strand
ATTGCATGACAATTGAGTAGTTCTGTTCAACAAATTATATGGGTTTCTGAATGGTGCGCCCGGCAGGACTCGAACCTGCTACCCTTGGTTTAGGAAACCAATGCTCTATCCAGATGAGCTACGGGCGCACATCGGTGATCATGAATTAAAAAATACAATTAGACGAGTATTCATTCCAGAATGAAGCGAAAACCTAATGGATGAATGTTCAATCAACACTTCATCTTACTGAGCTACCGAGCCGCCGAAGGGTTATATCACAGTGGAGACAGCGCCCTAAAGCTCGCTCAGTAAAACCAAGATCAGCGATTTTATTTACTGTTCGAGAATAGGCTTTTCAGAGGGTGAGAGTAGATCAGCATAACAGTCTCCGTACCCGGATTCTTATCACCAATATTAGCGTTCGATAAATGCGTAACGCCTACGCCAAGACGTGAGCGATTATCAAAACGATACGCCAAGTCCAGACCAGACCTAAATTCCAAAACATGGCCCAAATCTTGACCTTCCCCATCAAGATAAAACCCAACTGCGGAGCCAAGCGTCAACACGATGCGTCGACCGAAGAAAATATCGCCGGAAAGGCCAAACCAGCCATAAATACTGGCATCGGTCGTACCGAATCCGCCCAAAGACGGACGAACATGGAAAAATTCCAGTTCTGGGCCGGCGCGGTACTCAATGCTAAACACCCCCGCCTGATCCCGATCAGCAAAAAAGCTGCCTACATCACCAGCACCCAATTTAATAAAGGCAGGATCTTTATTACCAGCCACTGCCGATGTAGCTAATAGCCAAACGGCGATAGTAACTGAAAAGCTAAATTTTAGCGCTTTTTTAAACACAATTTGCGATGCCCCGCATATTTTTGGGGCATAATACGGTCAATTTAGTATAGAGCAAGTCTTTAATTTATATAGATTCACGCCGGATGATCGAACTCCTTGGCGCTGTTTTCAATCTATTTGTATTCTCGAAAATGATCGGTCGCCCGCACGAGCGCTTTACGAATGCCCGGCTCCATCGCCGAATGACCGGCATCCGGGACGACCGTATAGTCAGCATCCGGCCAGGCCGCCGCCAAATCTGCGGCCGACGTTATCGGACACACAATATCATAGCGCCCTTGAATGATAGCGCCGGGCAAGTGCTTGTATATCTCGGCTCTGGCCAACAATTCACCTTCGTCCATAAATAAATTATGGATGAAATAATGCGCCTCAATGCGTGCAAGTCCGAGCACCAGGTTGGGGTCCCCGCTGGCGATGACCGTCTCTGGACTCGGTCTCAAGGCCGAACACGCTGCTTCATATCGGCTCCAAGCTTGTGCCGCCGGCAAATGAATTTCAGGATCTGGGTCGGTAAGGCGCTGATAGTAGTTCGCCAACAGGTCGCTTCGCTCCTCAGGCGGGAGATGGTCTGAAAATGCGTGCCACGCTTCGGGAAATATAGTCCCCATGCCAGACATGAACCAAGCCACCTCACGGGCCCTACACAGAAAAACACCCCGCAATATAAGACCAATACAGCGCCGTGGATGAGCAATTGCGTATGCCAGGGCCAAACTCGAGCCCCAAGAACCACCGAAAACTAGCCATCTTTCGACCCCAATATGGTTCCTTAATTTTTCAAGATCCGCCAACAGATGAGGGGTCGTGTTGTCCTCAAGGGCCCCGAGCGGCAACGATCGTCCCGCGCCTCGTTGATCGACAATGATGATCCGATAGTGGGCGGGGTCGAAAAACCGTCGATGAGCCGGGGTCGCCCCGGAACCCGGTCCACCATGAAGAAATAACGCCGGCGCGCCGTCTGGATTCCCTGATTGTTCCCAATAAAGCTTATGGGTCGCGCTAACCTCTAAAAGTCCGGTCTCATAAGGGTCAATTTCAGGGTAGAGATCCAATAAACAGCGATTCGGGGCCATAAGCTTACCTATAAAACTTCGAGAAAGATTAGCAAACAGAATTGATAGAGTAAAAACCGAGCAACAAGTCTTGCTCTCACAGCCGAAAAAACAGAAAATTAGTTTTTGAGGATGCTTTTGGGCAAAGCGTTAATAATTATACGACAGGATGTGCTTAATGGCTGACTATATCCACCGGCGTCATTTTTGCGGTTTGATGTTGGGTACCGTCACAGCCGGGTTTTGCCCCACTTGTTTAGCCCAAGCCCTATCGCCCCATCAGGAAAAACAACTGGGCATGCAGGAGCATCCTAAAATCATCGCCGAGCATGGTGGCGTCTATGACGATCCGAAAGTAGGCGGATATTTCGCGCTGATTGCCTCACGCCTCGTTCGTGCGACCGGACGGCCAGATATCGAATTTCGGTTTACTCTGCTTAATAGCGCTCAGGTAAATGCCTTCGCGCTGCCCGGAGGCTTTGTCTATATCACCCGAGGCCTCGTGGCGTTAGCAAATAACGAAGCGGAAATCGCCGGTGTCATCGGCCATGAAATTGGCCATGTGGTAGCACAGCATATTTCCAAACGCATTGAGCACGTCCAACGAGCAGAACGCGAGGCCCAAGCTGCAGGACTCATAGGGGCTATTATGGGAGTACCAGGAGTGGGTCAAGCGGCGCTCGGCACGGCGCAGCGCCGCCTCGCCGGGTTCTCGCAAGAACAAGAGCACGAAGCCGATGTGCTTGGTGTCCGGTATATAGCGCAAGCCGGATACAACCCCGATGGGCTTGCCAGTTTTCTCGGTAATTTGCGCGCGCACAGTCAGTTGCGCGCTGTTATGGCGGAGCGTCCGACCGGTTCAGTGGACTCCCATGATATGCTGTCGAGCCACCCCCGAACGGTCGACCGCGTGCGGCGCTCTATTCAATTGGCAAAGATCGCGCGTGGTGGTTGGCAGGAAAATTACCGAAAAGCTTTTCTCAGAAATATAAACGGCATGGTCTTTGGCGACGACCCTGCTCAAGGAATTGTGCAAGGGCAGGTGTTTTCGCACAAAGGTCTGCGCCTAACCTTTCGCGTCCCCAAGGGTTTTCATTTAGAAAACCGTCAATCAGAAGTGGTTGCGGCAGGTCCACAAGGCGGCAGCATAAAATTCGACATGGCCTCAAAACTATTTCATGGAACCATGCGGTCCTATTTGGTTAACGTTTGGGCCCAAAAAGCACAACTGCGAGATGTGGAGGCTATTCGCATCAATGGCATGGACGCTGCAACCGGTTGGATACAAGCCCGATTGCAACGAGGAAATATGACCTTGCGGCTAGTAACAATTCGATATGACCGGAAACATATCTATAGATTTTTGTTCTTCGCCCCCGGCCGGTCAATGGGCCAGCTTTCCCGAGGTCTGCGCGATACCACTTATAGCTTCCGCCGCTTGACCGCATCCGAGGCCGGTACGCTTCGCCCTTTACATATTCGAGTAGTAAAACTGGAAGCAATTCATAGCATTACCACATTAGCGCGACGAATGGCAGTTAGCAGCCATAAAGAACATTGGTTCCGCGTCTTGAACAACGCCCGACGGCAGCGCACCATCCCAGCGGGAAGTGAGGTCAAGCTAGTGGTTTAGGACCGCTCGCCCTTACGTCGCTCATTGATTTAATCGGCAAATAATTCATCTTGATTACTCACCGAGGTCTCAATGTGCTGACGCAGTTTACCCAGTGCCCGCTGCTCCAACTGTCGCACGCGTTCTTTACTGACCCCAAGGGCATGGCCCAGCTGTTCCAGTGTTGCACCTTGATCCACCAATCGTCGTTCGCGAATGATTTTCTGCTCACGATCGCTAAGTTCTCCTAAAGCCGCTTCGAGCCAACGCGAACGAGTCTCAGCATCTTTCAACCCAATCACCACATGTTCCGGTGACGGCCGATAATCGGGTAGTAAATCTAGCCATTGATTATCAGAATCAGAGCCTGCCGTGACGTTTAAGGATTGATCGCCGCCATTCAATCGCACTTCCATGGTTTCCACATCGCCCATTTTAACTTTAAGCTCCGCTGCGATTTGCTCACGAGTTTTTTCCAAGGTCATATCCGCGCTCGCGCCTTCGATACGCGCCCTCAAACGTCGAAAGTTGAAAAACAAGGATTTTTGAGCCGACGTAGTACCAATCCGAACAATTGACCAATTGCGGAGGATAAAATCCTGCATCGCAGCCCGAATCCACCAAGATGCGTATGTGGAAAACCGCACCTCGCGAGCAGGCTCAAAGCGTTGTGCAGCTTGCATAAGGCCGACCATGCCCTCTTGCACCAAATCACCGTTAGGGAGACCGTAATTTCGGAATCGTCTGGCAATACTAACTGCGAGGCGGGCATAAGCATTGATGAGGCGGTGGAGCGATTTTTCATCACCCTTGTCCCGCCAATTATTAGCTAGCTCATATTCCAGCTCACGTGAAAGAAGCGGCTCACGCATAGCTTTCCTCACAAACCGTGAATTCGCCGCCTGAGTTTCTGGATCATCATACATTGCCATATCGCACCTAGGTTATTCCTCGAGCCTGCATGTATCCGCGCTCCGTCAGGTCAATTACTTTGTAAGACCTTGGAAACGGACCAATTTCTAAACATACTTTTTTAAATTCCTGTCAGAATTATAAAAATTACACACTATCATAGATTACGATCATTCTAATTGAATGGATCATTCTAATCGGCCGTTGATTACGGGTGCAATGATAAATAAATTGTATTAATTCTAATAAATTTTATTAAGTTCTGAAATTTAGTAATAAGTTTTGGTAGCTTTTGTCTATTGCAAAAATCGTTCGCAACAAAAAATAAGAACCTACCCTAATCCCGAATATTTGGGACATCTGAAAAAGTCGTATGATCTTCAGCCAAATCCAAGCCTGCTTGTTCAAAAATACGCGGCCTCGAATGTGCAACTAAGCGGCAATTTGCTGCAAAATAGCTCCAGTCGGGGACAGACAAACCGCAGTTAAATGGCCGCCAAAGCCGCAACCACTATCGATCGTGATGGTGAAGGGGGTTTCGCTGAAACCATTTTGAGCCGGGTCAAACCCTCTAATTATCTTTTCAAAATCGCCATATGGCGAAGAAATAGAAGCAAAACTACGGCCCGCCCACCAAAAACTATCTGATTGAGCGCCTATCGGTTTTTTCGTATCGAGGCCAGATGATACGAACAAAATCTTTTGATCTTGCGTACACGCAGCCCAATGCAAACTGCTAATCAGCAGTCCATGCCCGTCAAGCTGACGCAATCTTTCGCGTAGCTCACCGGTCCAGCGGGTAATTGCCAGTGGCCCATCTAAGGCACACGCAAGGCCAGCCTTCTGATCCCCTCCATATGCAGCAATGGTTGAGCCCGCCCCACGTCCAACCGCCCACTCGAAGACGCGGGCTGGATCGACCGCAAATTGTAGCTCCAATAGGCATCGAAACATTTCTTCTTGGCATCCGCGCAAAAAAACAATGTCTTCCAAATGGACAAACGGGCGGCGCGCCAGAAAGGCACGGCGTATTTTCAATAGTTCGTCTACGGTCTCGCTGATACTCGCGCCATAACCAAGATAATTTCCAAGAAAAACGAGCCGGTCGCCCGGTTCAAACAACGGAATGAGCTTATTACAAAGAGACCGAAGCCGGTCGATCTCGCCATGGATTGCACCAATCGTCCAAATTCTTCGCGCACCGCGTAGCACGGCAATCGGTGCCTGATTAGCTGTCACTGCCGTACCGCGGAGTACCAGTGGATCAGAACCAGAATCGACGTTTGGGAAATCGGCCATACCCCTCCAAAACCTCCGGAATTTATCCGAAATTGGCACACCGCTCCGGACACAGCTTGCGGCCCATCGTTTTAAACCCTATGCGGCTAGCAATATTCCCTCAAGCTTTTCGGTTGCCTGCTCTTCATCAATAGTTTCTACGGCAGCCAATTCTCTAGACAACCTTTCCAATGCGGCCTGGTAAATTTGCCGTTCGCTATAGGACTGATCCGGCTGATCGGCGCTACGATGGAGGTCACGAACCACTTCAGCAATCAACACCGGACTACCGGAATTAATCTTTGCTTCATATTCCTGCGCGCGACGGCTCCACATGGTTCGGCGGATACGGCTACGACCTTTCAAGGTCTTCAAGGCCAGCTTCATTTCGTCCTTTGAGGCCAAATTCCGCAACCCGGATTCTTCTGCTTTGGTAACCGGAACACGTAATGTCATGCGGTCTTGCTCAAAACTAATCACGATGAGCGTTATCGACATTTCTTCAATTTCTTGCTTTTCAATTCCCGTCACGCGGCCAACACCGTGGGTGGGATAGACAACCCAGTCATTTTTCTTAAATTTTTGTTTTGCAGCCATACTACGTACTCTCCAACTTTAATCTCTTATTGTTAGAAGCCCCATTCTCCGCCCGTTCCACCTCTCAAAAATCAAGGTTTTTTGGCATAAAAACTTAAGCACTCAGCCGACCCGCCGCACTTCGTTCACAATACGCATGAATGATAAACAGGGTGTAAATACCGCTAAGCAAAAAGACCTATTTAATCGCTCACGTGTTTCGCGCACCTAAGCGTGTCTAACTCACTATTCAAATGGCCTAACCTTATGCAGAAGCTAACGACCCACCGTGACGCTATTTCAGTAGAATAGCAGATTTTCTTCGGTTTTTATAGTGCGCCATATCATTTCTACGATTGCGTGACGAAACGCCGCTTTCAGAAAATGGCGCCCTATGCTTCGCCCACTTCAGCGCTAAAATATTTCTCGAACTTGCCTTCTACATCCTTGAAATCATCCGCGTCAGCCGGCGCTTCGCCTTTCCGGGTAATATTCGGCCATTTCTCGGAATACTCTTTATTCAGCTCCAACCAAGCTTCCGCCGTGCTATCGGTGTCGGGCACAATGGCCTCAGCCGGACATTCAGGCTCACAAACACCGCAATCGATGCATTCTTCCGGGTGAATAACGAGCATATTGTCACCAGTATAGAAGCAATCTACTGGACAAACTTCAACGCAATCCTGATATTTGCATTTAATGCAGCTCTCGGTGACGACATATGTCATTTCGTCCTCTCTCCGCCTCGTTCGGCAATCTATCCCAGTTCAAGACCGTAATGCAGTTAAAACCTTAGAAACATTCACACGAGCACAATTTAATTTCCATGCGCTCTGCCACTAACACATGCAGCGGTAATCCATCAACCCTCTACTGAATTTCACTATTTCAATGCAATTCCGAACCAGGCCTTAAGACGATCGACCGCGCGACGATGTTTCTTTGTTGGCCGTCCAGCGCCTGGGTCACGAGCTGCCGCGGGCATAGGCCTGGATCTAGAAGTCCGCGCTTCGGGCGGATCCAAATCTTTATAAAGCTTTCGGGCCTCCGGCACCGGCCCGCGGCGAGTGCCAAGGGCAACAATTTCGATAACGCGGATGCGCGCACCCTGCGCAAAGGTCAAAACATCACCCAGATGAACAAGCTCCTTGGCCTTCTTTATCGGTTTTTGGTTGACGCGAATCTTGCCCGCATTAATTTGCTTAGCCGAAACTGTCCGGCTCTTAAAAAATCGAGCATACCAAAGCCACTTATCCAGCCTAATCTTCTCAGTGGTGTTCATTTCCGATCAACGAGCTCTTGCAAGGCAGCGAATGGAGAAGCCGGATTAATCGAGTTTTGCCTTCTTCGTTGGGACGAGTGCTTTGCGCCGCCCACCGATTTTTTACGGCGTTTAGCACGCGGGGCTTGCGATTTCGGCGTCAGAGTTAGCCCCACCTCATCTTCCTTTATGCGAAACCCCAAACCTTTAGCTATTGCACCAAAACTCAATACGTCGCATTGCGCCAAATCCAATATATCTGGTGTGACACGAAACGAGCCTTGCCGTCCTCTCCTGGTCAGCAGTGCATGCACTTTCTCCAACTGATCAATCCGAAGAGCGAGGCCGCCGAAAACAGCATGACCCGTAGCGCGCCAAAACTCCTCTGTCGCCAGACCGCTTGAACATACCACTTTGTGACGCTTAAATTCTATATTTGGCGGGCTTACGCCGCAGGCAACACTCCACAGAATCGCTCTGAGGCGAATTTTAGACGCATGCAAAAGGAGGGGGAAAAAAACCGTAATATTGCCCACCTTAATGCCGCCAGTCCGCAAAATCTTATGACCTCTTGGCCCCAAAGCATTCAATAACGGCTTTACAGAATTACGCGGCACCGAGCCCAACCCCTCCGCCAAATGAAACAAAATACCGCGAACCGCACCGATGGTGCTCGCTTCCAGCATCTTCGTGAGCTGTCCGAATTGATCAGCCAAGTAACTCTTTAGCCAAAGCGACAATCGTTTTTCGATTTGCTGACGCTGACGAGTATCTAAAAAGTCGTTACTTATGAGCGAGATGGAAGGATGTAAAACCGAACTGCCTTCCTTGAGCCGAGCAACAGAGGCAGCCTTCCATAAAATTTCACCGTCATAGCTAAGCCGAAAAGCATTGTTCTGCGCGTTAATCAATTGCTGGACGCGCAAGCCCATATCTCGATGCAAGGCTTGCCGCGCAGCCGTCAAAATCGCCTTATCCGCACAGGCCTCGTCGGATGGGACAAATCTCAACCCCTCCAAAAGGCCAACCCTTTCTCCCTCCACAATCAAAATGCCCTTCGCGGTCACCGCCGAAAGAAGTTCTCCACCATTATCGCGTTTACGGTCAAAAAAGGCCGCTCGCCGATCAACAAATTTCTGAGTTAGTTTGCGGTGAAGAGCATCCGATAGCCGGTCTTCAATCGCACGCGCACGTTCCTGCCAGTGCCGTGTATCTTGCAGCCAATCCGCGCGGTGCGTAATAAATGTCCACGTTCGAATATGGGCGATACGCGTCGTCAGGCTATCGATGCCGCCCTCCTCCGCACTTAACTGGCTAATTTGGGACGACACCCAATCCTCGGGCAGCCGACCGTTATTACGATTAAGCAATAAATAGATAGTACGTAACAGTTCCAGATGATGGTCCGCCAGCATTTTGCGAAAATCTGGAATTTGGCAAACTTCCCAGAGTTGGCGAACCGCAGCCGGGTTAGTCGCAATGTCGGCAATCTTCTGGTCGGCGGCCAAATGCATCAGCGCATCGTGATCAACGGCCATACGTGCAGGGGTCAATTCAAAGCGCGGCGCTTTTCGCTCTAAACTTTTCAGCAAGCGCTTGGGTGAATTAAAATCGAGCACGGCGTTCCGCCAGTAAATGTTTTTCAACGCATCAAACCGATGCGCCTCAACCGCTTCCGCCATTTTCTTTTCTAGAGGCTTCACCTCATTGGTGACGCCAAATGTCCCATCATTCATGTGACGGCCTGCGCGGCCAGCAATTTGGCCAATCTCGGCCGGGCTCAACAAACGGGGCCGTTTACCGTCGAATTTTCTCACACCTGCGAACGCCACATGATCCACATCCATATTGAGCCCCATGCCGATGGCATCGGTGGCCACCATGTAATCCACCTCTCCTTCCTGATACAAAGCAACCTGTGCGTTTCGTGTCCGAGGGCTAAGCGCACCCAGCACAACCGCTGTGCCGCCGCGCTGGCGGCGAATGATTTCGGCGATGGCATAGACTTCATTGACGGAAAAAGCGACTACGGCAGACCGGCGTGGCAGTCGAGTAATTTTCTTAGGACCTGTATAGGTGAGGGTCGAAAATCTTTTTCGATCATCAATTTCCGCCTCCGGTACCAGCTTTCGAACCAAGGGCCGCATTGTGTCTGCACCCATAAACATAGTCTCCGAAAGGCCACGCGCATGGAGTAATCGCTGCGTAAAAACATGTCCGCGCTCAGGATCACCACAAAGCTGAATTTCATCAACCGCCATGAACTCTACCGGACGATCCATAGGCATGGATTCTACAGTACAAACGAACCAGCGTGGATTATCCGGTATGATTTTTTCTTCGCCAGTAATAAGCGCCACCGATCCTTTGCCTTTGAGGCCGACGACCCTGTCATAATTTTCTCGGGCTAAAAGCCTAAGTGGAAACCCAATCATGCCGGAAGTGTGTCCCAGCATTCGGTCTATCGCGAGATAGGTCTTGCCCGTATTGGTCGGGCCCAAGACGGCGCGTACGCGCCCGCGGAAAATAGTGGAGGTCATGGACTTAGTGAAAACGGATTCGGGGGGGCGACGCAAGAGCGGATTGTTGATCCACTGCGGCAATTTCTGTAGCACCTCACAGCAAGCATCACGTTTTCCATTCCCCCCCCTTGCAAGATAGAGCAACCGGCCTCATATAGCGGCGAAACATTCACTATTAAGGGAATTCTTCGCCATGGCCAAGGCAAGCAACACTAAAAAACCCGAGAAGCT
>Ga0315315_10007213_pt1 | contig 10295 bp, 10 predicted proteins | sample M140m3416metaG_FD_203699 | JGI IMG/M metagenome (GOLD analysis project Ga0315315, IMG submission 203699) | Ammonia-oxidizing marine archaeal communities from Monterey Bay, California, United States - M1 40m 3416 | ecosystem: Environmental > Aquatic > Marine > Intertidal zone | place: USA... | reverse complement strand
AAAGAGTTTGTTCAAGAAAACAGTAATAAAGATATTAATTTAATAGCATTAGAAGAAGTAACTGATCCAAGAAATATTGGATCAATTATTCGTAGTGCTGTTGCTTTTGGTATTGAAGGTTTAATTGTAAAAGAACGATCCTTTCCTTCGAAAAGCAAACTTCTTTACAAAAGCGCAAGTGGTGGAACTGAACATATAAAAATATTCAAAGTCTCAAACTTAAATACTGCTTTGAGTTTTTTAAAAAAAAAAAATTTTTGGATTAGTGCTTTTGATGTAAGTTCTTCAAAAGACTTCACGACAAATGATTGGAAAGGAAACAACGTATTACTTTTTGGATCGGAGGGGTTTGGTATTAAAGCAAAAACACTTGATAAATCAGATTTTAGATTTAGAGTTAAAATGAACCAAAATATAGAAAGTTTGAATATATCAAATACGGTTTCAATTGTATGCCATCATATTTTTAAGAATAAAAAATAATTTATTATAAAATTTTTATCTTATTAATAATATTTTCTTTTTTTAAAAAAACTTTTTCATGAAACTTTAAATTTTGAAACAAGAGTCCTTTTTTCTTTGTTAATAATTCATTGTAAACATCCGCAAAAGAGTTATTTTTTCTTAAATTAATTTTATAATTTAAATTTTTTGTTTTAATATACATATTTCTTTCGTCGTTCTTCCTCATGTTTGAAATGAGAATATTTATAGAAACCTTTTTAAAATTAAAGTTTATATTTAATTCTCCTTCGTAGTATTTTTTTTTTGTTTTTTTTAATTTAAAAAAAATTTTGCATTTTCTAAAATTACCTAACAAAAAAAGGACAATTGATAACGGGTGATCAAGCCAATCATTAAAAAAATCAAATTTATTGTAATATTTTTTCTTCTTTTTAATATAAACTAAATTTATATTTGTATTATTATTTTTGTTTATAATTTTTTTTAAATTGATAACTTTCTTATTAAATAAATCAGTATAATTTACCAATGTTTTATTTTTTTTTGTTTTATAAATATCTTTAAAATTTTTAAATTGCTTTTTTGATGAAACAATAGGTTTTTCAAGAATAACTTTTTTGCTATGTAAAATTTTATAATATCTTAAATGTGTTTGTACAGGAGAACAAATATGAGCTGTATCAATATCTTTTAATATCTTTCTAAATAATTTTTTATTTAAAACTTTATATTTAGGATAAATTTCAAAAAAATTAGAAGAGTTTTTAATGTAAATTTTTTTGAAAAATTTTTGATTAACTAGGAAATTCGCAATTTTACGACCCCAGTCTCCATATCCAATTATAATATGAATTTGCATAAACTTACTTAAGCATATACTTAAAGAACATTAGAATATATATAAATATTATTTATGAAAAAAATTTTAATTTCAGGCGGCGCTGGTTATTTAGGTTCTTTTTTATCAACTTATTTACTGAAAAAATTTAATGTCGTTATTTACGACGAATTTTATTTCCCATGGATTTTAAAAAATAAAAAAAAAATTAAATTTAATAAAAGACTCACCTTAATTAAAAAAAATATTCTAGATGTCAAAATCAAAGACTTTAAAGATATTGATATAGTATGTGATTTGAATGGTATACCAAATGATCCTGCTTCAGAACTTAACAAAAAATTTACGTGGAAAATCAATTATACTGGAAGAAAAAACTTTGCAAAAATAGCAAAAAAAGCTGGTGTAAAGAGATACATTTTCAATTCTACTTGCTCAGTTTATGGTTTTAACAATAATTATGTAAACGAAAATTCAAGCACTAAACCTCTTAGTACTTATGCAAAGGCTAATTTTAAGGCTGAAAAATATATATACAAATTGAAATCAAAAAATTTTACCGTCAATGTGTTAAGAAATTCTACTCTCTTTGGATTTTCCCCAGAAATGAGATTAGATTTAGTTATTAATAAATGGGTTCATAAATTTATCCGTACAAAAAAAATTCATATCGATGGGGACGGAAATCAATGGAGGCCATTTATATCTGTAAGTGATATTTCTAAAATTTACAATTTAATAATAACTAAAAATCATAAATCATATATATGCAATCTCGTATCCTTTAATTTAAAAATTAAAGATTTAGCCTCTAAAGTCTGTAAGTCTTTAGGTGTTTCAAATAAAATAATATTTTTTAATAAAAAAAATGTTGACCATAGAAATTATAAAGTAAGCAATAAAAGATTTAAAAAAATTTTTAAAAACTTTAAATTTGCAAATTTTAATACTGAAATTAAAAAATTAAAAAAATTTCTACAAAAAACAAATCGAGTTGAAAATTCAAAAAATATTAGAATGAAATTTTATAAAAAAAAGATTTAGTAAATTTTTTTTGATTTCCTACTGAAAATAATTTATAATTAGTATATGAAAATAAAAAGCTTAATAAAACTTGCCAAAGGGCACGTAGATAAAAGAGGGAAAATTATTCCTATATGCGATCAAATGATGAAAAGTGCATCATTAATAACTACAAAAAAAAACCAATGGAGAGCTAATCATTACCATAAAACCGATTGGCATTATATATATGTAATTTTCGGAAAATTTGAATATTACTACAGGAAAACGGGTAGCAAAAAAAAACCTATAAAACGTATAGTAAAACAAAATGAACTTTTATTTACAGGTCCAAAAATAGATCATGCAATGTTGTATACTGAAAAAACTGCAATTTTAGTTTTAAGTAAAAATCCTAGAGATCAAAAAACTTATGAAGCTGATACTGTAAGAATTGACTTTATGAATAATAAAAATAAGTTTTGAACTTTTCGAACAAAAATTATTTATTAAAAACTCATTGTGTTCTTTGTAATTCAACAAATATCAAAAAGATATTCAAATTAGCAAACACACCATTAGCTAACTCCTACCCGCGTAATAAACATATAAAGGAAAAACATTTTGGACTGACTATAATTTTATGTAAAAATTGTGGTCATTTACAATTAAAGGAAATTATAAATCCAAAAATCCTCTTTGATAACTATGTTTATGTTTCAGGAACTTCAAAAGTTTTAAAAACACATTTTACAGAGTATGCAAAGACTATTATTCAAAAATTTAAAATAAAAAAAAATGAAAATATATTAGACATTGCTTGCAATGATGGAACTTTTTTAAATAATTTTACAACCAGAGGATATAAAAATGTAGTTGGGATTGAGCCAGCTAAAAATCTAAAAAAATATAATTTAGAAAAAAAAATTGATATTAATATTAATTATTTTTCATTTAATTTTAGTAAAAAAATGAGGGAGAAGTATAAAAGTTTCAAAGTAATCACTGCCAATAATGTTTGTGCTCATACACCTAATCTTTTTGATTTTTTTAAAGGAATTAAGAATATTCTATCCAAAAAAGGAGTTTTTGTATTTGAAGTTTCTTATTTGCTAGATGTTATAGATAAATTACAATTTGATACAATATATCATGAACACATGTCCTATCACTCGTTATTACCTTTAAAAAAATTTGTAACAAAGTTAGAATTAGAAATAATCGATTTTGAGAGAGTAAAAGCACAAGGTGGGTCAATTAGAGTTTATGTTTCTCACGCTAGATCTTTTAAAATAAAAAAATTAAAAATCAAAAAGCAAATTCAAAAAGAAATAAATAGAGGTATTTTTAAAAAAGATACCTTTGATAAATTTTTTACCAAAATAATAAAGCAAAAAAAAATATTAAAAAGAGAATTAAAAAAATTCAAACAAAAAAAACTTAATGTTGTGGGTTATGGTGCGCCTGCAAAATTAACTACTTTTTGTCATTTATTGAATATCAACAAAAATGATATTGAATATATTGTTGATGATAATAAATTAAAACAAAACTTTTTTTCCCCTGGAAAAAAAATTCCAATAAAATCATTTGAATATGCTCTCAAAAAAAAACCAGATGTTATAATTGTTTTAGCTTGGAATTTCTTTGATAGTATTGTTGGTAAATGCAAAAAGTATTTTAAGAATAAAGTAGTTTTTATTAAAGCTTTTCCTAAAATACAAAAAGTTAATTGAAGAACCTGTCTAAAATAATTCTTTTAACAGCTTGAATGGCTACATACCATGAATTTTTTTTACCTTCATCAAAACCCCTTGAATTATAACCAATAGCACACTGGCCAACAGACTCGGTTAAAAGTAGTGCCTGACAAATAATGCTATAATCATACTCGAATCTATTTCCATTAGGATTAATTTTTTTCCAAATTCTTTTGCTAAATAATCGATGACAGCATGAACAATCCTTTATGTTTGAACTGTACAAAATATTTATTAGAAAACTCATAAAATTTACAACAGTTTCTCTTAAATAAAAATATGGATGGCTCAAACTTACTTTTAAATTTCGATAACCAATAACGAATTCTTCTTTTTGATTTATCGCTACTTTAAGAAGCTTATTCAAATCATTAGGATTATATTCTAAATCAGCATCATGAATTACAATAAAATCACCTTTTGCTATTTTCTTACAAATTTTTTGTGAGTGGCCTTTGCCCATATTTTTTTTTTTAAAAATAAATTTAAAATGTTTTAAATTTTTTTTTATTTTCTTTAAATATTTTTGTGTTCCGTCAGTTGAGCAATCATCAACAATTATTATTTCTTTGTTAAATTTTTTATAAAGCTTTAATTTTTTTAACCTAGAAATTACAATATCAATTGTATTTATTTCGTTATATACCGGAACAACTATAGTGAGAATTTTTTTCATAGTAGAATTTTATATTATTTATTTTTTTCTAAATATTACCCACTTATCTGCATAAGACACATAAAAGATATAATTTTTTTTTAAAAATTTATCAACCCTTGGGATTCCATCTATAAGTTGATTTTGCTGAAGATTACCATATTTATCTAAAAACTTAATAGGAGAAGAATAGAGAATAAATTCTGGCATATTGTTTTGAAATTTTTTTAAAAACTTTTTATCAGTAATGTCATGTTGAATAAATTGTGGATTATAAAATATCGTGCAAGTAGGTTTCTTTAAAAAATAAGAAATTGATAAATATTCTGTAAAATTTTGTACACATGTATCATTTTCAGTTAAATTTTTATAATAATTAATAAATTCTTTATCCTCTTTTAAATTTTTTTCTGTATAAATTCTGCCATAACTCCACATATTTGGTTTAAAATCTAAATAATGATCTTTGTTTTTATTTATTACATAATTTATATGAGAGAGTAAATTTTCTTTAATACTATTTATATTCAAATCACCTTTAAAAAATAAAACTGATAACAAAATTGTTAATATGGAAGGAAGTAAAATTACTTTTTTGAAACGAAAACTTTTAACAATTTTTTCATAAATTTTATTATTAAAAAAAATAAATAATATATTAACATAAAACAAAAATATAATTAGACCGGATGAATATTTCAAATGATATGCATCAGCTCGTATAATTGCACTTTTAAAAAAAATAACTGAACTCAATAGAGTTAATATCATAATGATTTTTGCCTCTGTAGAAATGAATTTTCTTTTCATACAAAAATAAATACAAAAAATTGAGTTGATAATAATTAGAAGTAATGATTTTAGACCCCTCGACGAAGCATAATGATCAGAAAAAGGTTTCGGAAATTCTAAAAAATTAAAATAATAAATAAATTTCATATTTGAAGAAATTTGATAAAACATTTCACTTATTTGGGCGCTTCCAAAAATGAACAAAAATAAAATCCAAGATAAAATTATTCCAATTCCTGAAAAATAAAGTTTATTATACTGCCTCAAAAAAATTATAATTAATAAATAAAAAATTAATATAAAATTTAAATATATTGCTACGTCTGTAAACCAAAAAAAAGATATAGAGGAAAAAAATCCTATAATTGTACTTAAAAAATATGAATTATTCTTTTGAAAATTATATGACAAAAAAAGAAAAAATATCAAAAAAGGAAATATTCTTAAAGGAAATGGGGGACCTCCGGTTCCATTTAAGCTTATAAAATATTGACTTAAATTTATTGTACCCAATGTTAATAAGATGAAAAAAAATATAATTGAAAAATCTTTTTTAATTAAAACAAACGAAATTTTTCTGCAAATAAATATTAATAAAATTTTATTTACTAATATTAATCCTTGATCTAAAAATCTTATAGCCCCTAAACTTTCTACGCCAAATAATTTCCAAACGAGTAATGGACGTAAATTTGCACCTATGCCCCAATCAAAATGAGTAGAAAGCCAATAATTCTTAAAAAATAAAAAGTTTAATGATGGTACTAAAACTAAGCCATCGTGATAAATATCTATTGAAGTAAGTAATTTTTTAAAATCCAAACTTAAAAATTCTAAATTAACAAATAAGATAAAAAAAACAGTAAGATAATTTATGATTTTGAAATTTTTATTATCAATTTTTATATTTGGAATATCATCTTTAAGAAAAAAGTTTTGATTTAGGGGATTAATACTATTTAAATTCTTTTGAAAAATAAAAGTAAAAAAAAAAGCAAATATTGGCAATAAAATGAAAAACAACACTCTCAACACATTATTGTAAGGATTTAATTTTTTATTAAAAGATGTACCTTGAACCATATTATTTTCATCGTACGGTAATTTAATAAAATCCCATGTGAGAGTACAAATAATTACGCAAATAATTGCAAATATAATTGGTGTTAAATTTTTAATTCTCATCTATTCAATTTGTTGCTAATTTGAATAGAGGTATTTATAATACTATCTGATATAGGTCCAGGATTAGCACTCTCTATAAATGGACTGCTGACCCCATAAATATTTTTTGATTTAATTTTGAGTAATTTATTTAATTTTATGTTGTTGATTTTCATATTAAAATAATGAATTGACTTTCCAAAGTTTAAATCGGTTTTACTATAAATTTCTTCAATTAGTCTTCTTTTTTTGTTTACTCTGTAAAACGCATATTTTTTATTTTTATAAAAAATTTGATTATAATAAAGCGGGAAAAAACTCAATAATCTAAAGAAAAACTTATTAAAATTTTTTTGTAAACCTAAATAATGTTTTAAAATACCGGGCAGCGAATATGCTAATACAACCATATTTTTTTTATAGCTATTTAAAGATTTTTTAAAACTGACTATTGTTTTAAATTCATACTCTTCTAAGCTAATAAAATCTTTATCTCTAAGTACTTTGGAATTTATTAAAACTTCAACTAATTGAACAAAATTTATTGCTAATATTAAATTTTTACAGTAAATTTTTTTAATCTTTTTTTCTTTAATATAAAGACAAATTAAATTTTTTTTAATTATATTAAATTTAACTAAATGACCGAATACAATTTTTTTAAAAAAATTTTTACTGTTGAAAATATTATTTCTAGATCCATGATAATTTTGCATCTGGTAAAGATTAGTTTTATTGGAAAAATTGCCTGTATCACCTGAAGTAATTTTTTTAAACTTAATAATATTCTTGAAATTTTTTATATAATTTTTAATCTCTTGGATATTGCATATCCCACCCCATAGATTAGTATTCCCGCCGTGAATTATTGTATCGTGTAATTCAGAATTTCTTAATTTAAATCTATACATACCCTTTGAATGAAATTTTTTGGTAAAAAACTTTAAATAATTTGTTAAATTATTTCTAGTAGGAAAATCATCTAAAAATTTCTCGTGTGATGTTATCACTAAAAAATCTTTTTTTAAAAAAATGTTTACTATAAAAGCAGAAAAACCTGATCCAATAATTATATTTTTATAAATTTTTTTCATCCTAAAATTAATCTAGCTAATCTATCAATTAGTTGAGTTCTTGGAAGCCATAATAAATAACCTACAATATTGATTTGTTGTTCACAATTTTTAAAATCTAATTTTTTCGAATAATTACTGAAAACATTATTTATATTTATTGTTTCTACAAAATTGAAAAAAACAAAAAATTTGAATACTAATTTTGATAATCCTCCTGAATATATTGAGATCTTATTATTAACTAATATCAAATCTGTGTTTATTATTAAGCATTTCTTAAAATTTTTACTTATTAAGAAAGCTAATTTTTGTTTTGCAAACTTGTATCTAGAAAAGGTATATCGGTCACTATTTCTAATTTTTGTATTTATATAAATAATATTTGAATTTTTATTTGAAATTTGTTTTATCAAATTAAAAGGATTTTTGATATTTTTTTTAATAAATGTCTTTTGATCGCTTAAAAAAATAGAAAAATCAAACCCACAAATAAGTATCAATTGATATTTTTTTTTTTTAATTTTTGAATATTTATTAATTTTTCTCCATTCATAAATATCAATTTTCTTAAAAATATATTTTTTCTTTACAATGTTTATGAACTTTTTGCTATTACCAATAATTGCAATTTTATTGAATTTTTTTTTCAATTAATTTTTTTTTTTATTACTATTAAGTAATGTATACCTAAAAATTTCTTTAATGGATTTAAAATTTTCTCAAAAATTTTAATTGGAGTTGTCAAAAAATTTGGTAATAGTTTTTTAAAATTTAGCCCTCCTGAAAATAAAAACCTTAAATAATTATCAAAAATTGTGGTGTGCATAATTTGAAGTTTAGGAAACATTTTATTAAATTTTTCTTTATTCTTTATAAAATATATGTAGCTTAAAGCTTGATTTGCTTTTTCCATTGCAGTTTTATTTTCTGCTATGTGATCAAAGCTTTCATTTGGGTCGAAATACTCGCTTTCATGTACTCTTTTATAAATAACACTTGCAAGGGGACCGTAATATGGTTCAACTAAAATACATACCCCTCCATCTACTAATTTTTTTTCTATATCCCGCAGAAAATTTAATGGATCTCTAAAATGATGAAAACAAAATATACCAATAATGCTTTTAATTTCATTATCGCCGTATGGCAGATTGTTTGCATCAATAATCTTATCTGTAAATTTATTGTAAACAACATCAGAAGTTACTATCGATTGATCATATTTCTTAATAAAACCTACACCTGATCCCAATTCAATTTTAAGATTTTTTTTTTGATTATTTATTTGACCATACTTAGTCTCCATCTGAAATATTTTCTGGTAGAAATCAGAATAACAACTTTTAAGCATTTTTTTGTTTTCTAAATTTTTTTTATGAATCAAAAATCTTTCTTCACTATTAAGATTGGTAATATCTGAAATATTTAAACTTTTTATAAATTTTTCTATCATTAAGATACTTCATGTAATATCAGAAAAGTTGATTATTTAAAACTTCAAATCTCTTTGATAATAAGTAATTATTACAATTATCAAATTTTTAATTATTTTATGTTGTTTTTTTTTATTTTTTACCTTAAAGAAACTTTTAAGCCCTCATAGCTCAATTGGTAGAGCAATTGATTTGTAATCAATAGGTTCGCGGTTCGAGTCCGTGTGAGGGCACCATTTTTTAAGAAATTGATTTTCTTACTTGTTCCAATTTAATCTTTTTTTGTAAACTTCTATTATTATCATAAAGTAGATTAAATTTAATTTTTTTGTTAACGGTCACTATTATTTTCTTAGCGTTTCTGATCTCTATATTATCAGCTACTGCACTAATAGGTCTTTTAATTGGATTTAAATTTTTAATAATTATTTTTGACTTATCACTTACAATTTTGCCAGTCCATCTTCTTGGTCTAAAAGCACTTATTGGAGCAACAGATATTTTTTTAGAGTCTAGACTCAATATTGGACCATTAACTGATAGATTATATGCTGTACTTCCAGCTGGAGTAGATACTAAAACTCCATCTGAAACAAGATTTCTCATAATGTAATTTGAATTATTTTTTATTGATAAATTAGCTGCTTGCCTACTCTGTCTTAAAATAGAAACCTCATTTATAGCTAAATATTTTTTATTTTTACTTTTATTTGTAACAACCATTTCTATCGGTGAAATACCTATCATCTTAGATTTATTTAAATTTTTAATAAAATTTTTTTTTGAAAATTTATTCATTAAAAATCCATAATTACCTGAATTAATTCCATAAAAAGATTTATTCATAATTTTATATTTTTTTAAAGTTTGAAGCATAAAACCGTCTCCGCCAATAACAATTACCAAATTTGATTTTAATGATTGATTCTTTTTAAGAATTGAAACAATTGATTTTTTTATTCGTATAGATTTTGAATTTTTATCAGAAATTATTATCAGTTTGCTCATTCAAAAAAGTGGTGCCCTCGGCCAGACTCGAACTGGCACTCCCAAAAGGGCAAGGATTTTAAGTCCTTTGTGTCTACCAATTTCACCACGAGGGCACTGTGT
>Ga0315315_10007212_pt1 | contig 10295 bp, 21 predicted proteins | sample M140m3416metaG_FD_203699 | JGI IMG/M metagenome (GOLD analysis project Ga0315315, IMG submission 203699) | Ammonia-oxidizing marine archaeal communities from Monterey Bay, California, United States - M1 40m 3416 | ecosystem: Environmental > Aquatic > Marine > Intertidal zone | place: USA... | reverse complement strand
AACCCTTGAGTATTAAAGACTTTTGCTTCATTGTTAAACTCCCAGGCTATATTAGTAAAATTATATTTACCTGGTTCTTTAAGAATACTTTCTAAATATTCTCTAAATTCTAGATCTGATTCAAATATAGTTTCAGTCCATTTTCTATTTTTATATGTAGGTATTACTCTACTCATATCTTATAATTGCAAATACATCTCCTGCTTGAAGAAGTAAATGCTCCTCACCTTCATGCTTCATAGGTGTAGGCATAGCATGCTCTGCATATTGTACAACATCACCAATACTTATCTCATCTACCTCAGCACCAATGCCAACTACTGTGCCCTTGTATTCTTTTTTTTGTGCAACTTCTGGAATTATAATGCCACCTGCTGTTTTACTTTCTGCAGTGTGTCTTTTGATAAGTAGTCTTTTACCTACTGGAATAATTATTTGTTTTTTCATTGTGTGGTTTTTTTAATATATTCTTGTTTATTTTTACTGTTATACCATTCTTCAATGTGCTTATCAAAATGCCATCTGTAATCAAGCCCTGAACAAAAAACCTCATCACATCTGCTGCACTTTATAATAGGTTTGCACACTACATCTGGTCATATGCAAGTCCTGCACCCCCACGTACAGAACTTTGCTGTTCATCTTTCATATCACTAAATGCACCTTTATAAGACTGTCTAATTTGTTCAAACTTAGCAGCTGCATTTACCAGTGCATTAATATTACCATCTCTACCATGCTCAATTTGTGTAGTCTCCATATACTTTGCAAGCCTATCTAACATAGATTTAATACCTACATAAGCTCTATATGTTGGAGTTTGATATAGTTTCTCACACATGTCTTTTGCATATCTAATAGCAGGATCTTCAAGAGATTCTTCTAATTTTATTTCTTCAATTATAATATCTTCTTTTTGATGCTCTGGTAAATTAAAAAAAGGATTCATATCTGGATTAGGACACGTCATGTAAAACAAATATTGATATACTTGCATATGTGTATCTGGATACTCCTCCTTTATTTTTTTTAGAAAAGGTAGTGTATAGCAGTGTTCTGTTAGAACTACTTTATCATTTTGTATGTCAAATAATCTTACTATCATAATTCATTACATAAATCAGCACAGCTAATGCTATCCATAATAGTTTTAATAGAACTATATGAATCTGAAACTAGTATTGGGCCTTGTATACCTCTTATAAACACTTGACATCCAGCTTCATTATTATCTTGATCAAAAAACTTTCCAACACCAATTATTTGATTTCCATCACAGTAAAAATTTGTAGTTTGACTATAATTAGTATAAGGTAAGTCTATTGTTTCACCTGCTATGGTGACAGATCTTGTCTCTTGTCTAGGATTTATTTGTCTTAATTGTATATTATTTGGGGATAAGTAAGCTATCTTTGCCATAATTATTTATTTAATAGTTGTTTAAAATCTTCATATCCAACAACTAAAATTATTGGTGAAGCTTGATTTTCTAGTAATACTTCTATATGAGTATTTTTAAACTCACTTGTTGCCACATGGAAGTATTCTTTAAAATATACTACAGTGCTCAAATCAATAGAGATCTGTGTATATTCAAATCTAAAATCTGTTGGGACTTTAGACTTTAATGATTGTATTGCAACAGCTGCAGTAAATTCAGTGTACTTCATCTTTATGCTTCTTGCCAAGATCCACTACCACCAAATGCACCACCACCTTCTCCAGCACATGCTGCAGTGGCATTACCACTTGTACCCCATGTTACTTGTACTGCTCCACCACCATCAGCACCAAAAAACACACCAAATGTTGTAGCTTTTAATAATGTTTCTTGACTTCCAAAGTATATTGCTCCAACTGCGGTGCAAGATCCTACGCCAATACCACCTGAGCCACCTTCAAATCTATATGCATTTCCAGATGAATCTGAAAAACTTACTTCTACATGAGTATAAAATAAATATGATTCAACACTTACTTCACATGCATAAGTTGTAACACCCTCAGAATCTTTTTCAAATACTGGTACTGGTGCTAGATCTAAAATATTTCTTAATCCATCACCATTAGGTGTATTAGGGTTAATTCCATTAGCAGCAAACCATCTGTCTGCTCTTGCTCTTCTTTCTGTTTTTTCCATTTTTAATAATTTAAGTTAAGTTAATAATTGTCTTTTAACCACATCATCATGGAATTTACTTCATCCTTAAGATATGGTAGTTCATAAATTTTGATATTATCTATCACGGGCTCACCATTAATATGTTCATTAATAGGATACCCATTTTCATCTTCTCCAACTTGTTTAAACTTTACATGCTGGATAGCTAACTTACCAATCTTAAGTTTAGGGTTGTGCTTTTTAATAATATACGCATAAATACTCAATTGTAAGTTATAATGATTCAAATTACAATCATCTAAATGACTTACAGGGTTATACATTTTATTAGTAATACCTTCCCAATTGGTAAATCCTTTTTCTTTTATTTCTTTATTAGTTTTATAATCAGTAATGTTTATTACACCATCAACTATCTCAACTAAATCAGCCTGTCCACATATGCCAACAGACTTTAAATACACTAAATGTTCTGGATAAACTCCATTATCTAACTTTTGAACAGGTGCAATTTTAACACCATTATCATCAGTTAGTGGTTTAACTATAGGTACTTCAACACCATTACGTTCAATAGTATTAAAGTCAAGCATATCTGCTTCTCTTTGGTTATGATACCAGTTACCTAATGTTATTGCTCTATCTGTTTCACCATCCCATGCAGCAAGTATTTGTTTAGGTGTTTTACCATACCATTTAGATCTTTTGTTTTTAGAGGACTTCTTTGCTTGACCTTCTCTGTCAAACTTAGGTTTAAATTTACCTACTAAAGATGTAACACTCAACCAAGTAATATTATCTTGATCTATGCTCTCATATAAATGTCCATCCTCTTTAAATATTATTGCCATATTATATTGATATTGTAGTATACCAGTAACCTTCTTTGTTACATTGTATACTTGTTACTTCATTATCATAAATATAATTAATTGTTATTTCCATTTTTTTCTATTTGTTGGTTAATTATATCTTCTTCATCTTCTGTTGTTAATGCATCCCAAAAACCTTTAGGACACTCAGTAGATAAAGATCTTACTTTAAATGCAAGACTACAGCCACATTCAGAACAGCAAGGTTGAGTCCCTGGTGCTAAGCAACTATCTCCTTTAGCATCAAATAAAGAACATTTTATACATATCTGGAATCTATCAGTAGCAACTGCTTCAACATGTTCTTTTTTGAACATGGTATTTTTAATACCTTCTGCAATCATATCTGCATTCTTGAATATATCTAGATATTTAGACCAGCTTTTTGCCATTTTTAAATTCCTTTTTATTTAATATATCTTGTTCTATCTGTTTCATTGCAGCTTCCATTTGTTGAATATTCTTATGAATATCTTCACTCTTTGCAAAGCCAGAATAAGTTCTCTTTTTTAAATTACCTAAGATACTTTTATTCTTTTTAATTGACTTATCTAATTTACTTTTTCTAAGTATAAAAGTTCCTAAACCGTCTACTTGAACTCTAGGAAAATCTAAATTAGACAATGCCTTTCTAACTTTGCCAAAGTAGAAACTTATAAAGTCATCAACCACTGATTGATGTACTCCTACTTCTTCTGCAATTCCTTCTTTTATTTTCTTATAACTCTTGGGTTTCACTTCCTAAAACTTTATAATCTAGTAATACTAATCCTTTTGTCTGTACATTTATATCTTTATTAAGTGTAATAGTTTTTTTGTTAGTGCCCTTTTTAGTTAATAGGTTTTTCTTCTCAGCTTTTGTAATAGCATTTCTTGCAGATTGTGGGCTTTTAAATATACCCTTTGAGACTAAATCTATACAAAATTTAGTAAGTTCAATATTATCTACTTTAGAAAGTTGTGCTAAGAATTTGAGATCTGAATTGCTAATTAATATATCATTAAAGAAACAATACGTAAGTATTTGATATCTTGATGATACATCAATATCTACTTGCATTTTTAAATCTACTTTATTAACTATTGCCATATTATAAACTTAAAATCATATCAACTAAATCTGGATGTGGATAACAATCTGACTTACCATGTCTTACATTACCATGTGCAAGTAAACCTTTTACTTTACCATAATAAGCATCATCAATAAAATCAAATCCTTTTGTAGGTCCATATTTTTGGATAAATTGTTTTAAACCTAGTCTAATATCAACTCCATCTCTTTCTCCTACATATCTCAACCATTTTTCAGTTGCTTTTATTTGTTCTTCAGAATAAGCATGCCAAAATAATTTACCCTTGAATGCTTCATCTAACTGGATTATTTGTGATTCAGCACAAACACTCCCAACATAAGTCTTCATATTCTCATCAAGATAGCCCATAGAGCAAATCTCAAGTCCAACAGAATGTCTATTCATATAACCAGATCCAGTTTTACCAAGATGAAACCCTTGTGCACCTTCTGGAAAAGCTTGTACCATTACACCATTGTATTCATCATTTTCATTTCTATGATTCACACCACCTAATACAAACTCTGTAGCTATTCTACCTCTATCATCTCTACCCCAATGATCAATACATCTATAGGGATTAGCATTTCCTGCTGTGTGATGTAAAAATATATACTCATTATTTACCGGTCCTTCAACATACTCACCTTTTGGTAAGTAATGTCTATGTATTATTTGATCATATTTAGTAGTAAAATACTGAGCTTTTACATCAGTATCTTCATCTATTTCTTCTGGTACTGCATAGTCAAGATTGAGGATCAAAGCCCACATATCATTATCTACAATACCTGAAACTGGTAAATTTTTATCTAGTTGGAATCTTTCTACTGCTTTTTCCGTCATAGGTCCAAATACACCATCAGCAGATATTCCTAATTTTCTTTGTAAGGTTTTAACATCAGGCCCTTTACTGCCTTTCTTTAGCATTCTCATGCCTAATCAACTTTTTCAGCTGCATTTTCCATTGCTTCTTTAAATGCTTTTGCTTCTGGAGAGTTTGCTTTAACACCTTCTTTCTGGGCAGCATATTGCTGTGCCATAAACATTTGTGCTTGCATTCTCTCAGCTCTTGATTTTTCAATTAAAGCTAATAGTGATTCATACTCAGCTTGTACTTCAAGATGAGGTATGTTATCTTTGTAAAATGCTGTTATTTCTTCTCTACGTTGTGCTAATTCCTCTTTGCTTAGTTTAGGATCTTTGTCATTCAACGTGTTTTCAGTTGGTTCTACGTTTTGTGTCATTGTAATTAAATTTAAAATTAAACATTAAAGCAAATATATACAATAATAGTTTAAATCAAAAAAGTTTAATGACTTTTTCTTAAATTTTATTACGTTCTAATATAGTTATTACGGATTTTAGATCTCTTGAATTGTAAAAACGTATGCCTGCTTGATGAGTACCTGGGCATATAAACTCCACATACCAGTCTTTTCCTTCTACTTGGTCATTACCAACAGAGAAAAAGTCCATACCTGCTATGCTATGGCTATAGTAATAGAGATCATCTTCAGTTTTGACTTTCTGAAAACCTAGTTTCTTTATTGCTGCCTCTGTCATACCCTACCATTTTACCTTGTGTGACCAGTATCTAGCTGATAACTTAGATGGTTTTGCATCTTGTGCATTATGCCTTGCATAATATGATTTCTTTCTTGCTTTGTCTTTAGCTGACTTTGGATTTTTACCAGCTCCTTTCACACCCTGCTGACCAAATCTAATTAATTTAGTCTTATCACCTACTTTAGCTACAACAACATGTGACTTTTTTGGATGATTGGGTGTACGTTTAGGTTTATTGTAACCTGATACGCCTGCTCTTGTTAATTTTGGATCTTTCTTTTTTGCCATATCAAATAATTTTAAGAGTCAATTGATGCACCTGATCTCAATGTTGTTGAATCTGTACATCTATATCTAAAACTTAATTCAACTGCAAAACTTCCAGTGGACATTTCGTTTGTTGTGATTGTATTTGTAGTTGTAAGTGTATAGTTTGCAGAACGTATAAACTGAATATCATAAGCAGCTGCTCCACTTATATCAGGATTTGCTATGTATAATGCTGGAATGGCAGTTCCTGAATCACTAATATTTACATATGACAGTAAATCACCATTAAAAAATTGTCTTTGAATATGTATATCATAAGGAAATGCATCCTCAATAATTAATTTTTGGGTTACATCAGTCTTTGTAAAAGATCCTATGCTTACACTTAGAAATACATCTACCATATTACCAGTTCTAGTCCAATATCCAAATTGATGATTATAACTAATACCAGATATTCCTGCAGATACTGAAGGTGTAATGGTACCTGTTGTTTGAGATATTCCACCTCCACCACTAACAGCTGTTTCAATTACATTTCCTGATGAATCTACTGATAAATTATATGCAGCTGTACCAGTTTTAGTACCAGATCCATAATCATCAAACTTTACAGATTCATGTAAATTTACTTGTTTTGCTCCTTCATCAGTCTTAATTTCAATCATTGGGTTACTACCTGCTGCTCCTAACTTTATACCTGCACCACTATAATTATATAAGAATGCAAATCCACCACCATCATCATCCCATCCAAAACTTGTTTTATATTGACCATCCTGTTGTACTAAATACTCAGGATCTCCTCCTGTAACTGAGCTAGGTTTATTTATAATAAATCTATCTGCATTTTCAAATCTCATTTGATAAAGACCATTACCAAGTTGTCCCTCTCTTAGTTGACTATCACCAATTACACTATTTGGTCCATCTTTATATACTGGTAAGAAGCCTGTAGTACCACTTCCTGTAACTTCTCCTGTATCAAACTGAGCTCTAAGATCTTTTATAGAGATGAGTTCATTATGCATCTTAGGTGTATTAAAAATGCTATCATCAGCATTAGGTCTTCTTCCTAATACAAGCATATCCGTATCTTCATAAGTTTTTACTACCCTTTTACGGCTTAGTAAACCCATCATATCTATTAATATATTACCCATTTTTATTTCTTTTTACGTCTTGTTGTTCTTTTACGAGTAGTTTTCTTAGCTCCTGTTCTATTCTTTCCTTTATGAAGCCCATGACTAGCATGTTGTTTACCCGCTCTGGTTGCAGCTCTTTTCTTTTTATTTGCTGCAGCTAACTTTTTTCTACCACTTTTAGTGCTCTTAAGCTTTGAAATAGTCTTAGAAGGTGCATATACTTCACCTGTCTCTGAACTTTTCTTTCCAGAAGGAGTTCTCCATTTTTGCTTAGTCCATTTATCTAGACTTTTTTGCTGTTTAGTCTTTGCCATTATCTTGTTGTTAAAACATGTAAAAGCCAAACTACAGTACTAAATGTTAAGAACTTCATTAGTCCTTCATCTACTTCAGTTACTTTTGAATCATCTTTTACGTTTACTGCTTCAAATAAGGTATCAGGTGCTTTCTTATATTCCCATGATGGTTTTGCTGGTGCACAACTCATAGTAAATAAAAATAATATTACTAATATTTTTTTTCTCATCACTTGCTATGTTTCTTTTGTATTTTAAATTTTGCAGTTAATGATGCACCAGGATGTTTAACAAACTTTCCTGAATGCTTCATAAGCTTAAAACCTGAGCCATCTTTCATCCAATGAAAGCCAGCAGGTGCCTTTACAGACTTCATACTTGTAGATCCGCCTTTCTTGTATACGCTTTTAGCCATAACTTTTGCAGCTTTAGGCTTTCTTTTTTTCTTCAAGCCTCCACCTTTTCTTTTTTCATTTGGTAAATGTCCTCCCATTATTTCTTAGATTTATAACCTCCACCGGCTGCTTTGTAACGCTTAGCTAACATTTGAGCTTTACGTGCTGACCACTGTCCTGGTCTGCCACCTTTGCCTCCAGCTTTGATTGAGTTAAATAATCTTTTACGAAGTCCCGGTTTAGTATAGTTTCCACTACTATTAACGGTACTTTTCTTTTTTTTACTTGATTTCTTAAGTGCCATAATTATTCTTTTATAGTTTCCGGATACGCTTTATGAAGAATACCTAAAAGCTTTTCACACCTTTCATACTCTTCTTTTTCTATCCAATGATCAATCATATTCTCTAACTCATGCTTTTTTGGCCCTGAATCAGGATCAAAAGCCATAACCATTTGTTCTTTGTGATCAAAGGTGTAACCCAACAATTCATCAAAAGTAATTTGCCCCGAAAGAACTAAATAAGCATTATTATATGCCTTGTCCAATAAAATTTCTTCTAGCTGTCTCTGCTCTATTTGACTCATAATATCATCCTTCTCTTCTGGGTAATTGTCTTTTGCCATTGTATTTTAATTAAGTTAGGAACTCTTTTATAAGAACAATATAGTGATTTTTGGAATTTTATAAAAGTGATTGAGCCACAAATATGCCCCGTACTCCTGTAAAATTTTTTTTGCCCCCCACCATAAAGTTGTGTGTTTAGCATTCTCATAGGGTTCTACACTTCTGCTCCCCAGCTACAAATTGCGTAGTGGATACCCCCTATGCTTAAAATAATTGTATAACTTAAATAATTAAAATTATGTCAGTATTCTTCAGAAAATTAAGAATCAATGAAAACACAGGCACAGCCACAATCATTGTAACAGACAAGCCTATCTCAAACAAAGTAGGTGAGCTTGCAGGAATGAAAGTAGGAACAAGAACATCACAAAACATTACATTTGGTGTCTTGTCTCTTATAGACCCTGAATCAAACCAAGTGATGAGAGCAAATCATCCAACAATTAAAGCATTGCAAAGTAAACTAAATCAAGGTGATGAAATGCAAGGCTTTAAACTATCTGATAATCCAGTAGTAGATTTAAACACAGGTGAAGAAACAAACCTGCGTTGGGTAGAGCAAGTGTAAATATTGTAGAGAATAGTAGACTGTGTGTGTAAAAGCACACAGTTACTGCTATCTTCTCTGCTATTTAACTGCAAACTACCTGCAGGTCTGCTCCCAAGCTATATTTTGCACAATAGTTACTAATTAATGCTGCAAAAAAAATAAATTATGTGTGTTGCACAGAGAATGTGACATCAATATGTCCACAAAAACCCACTTGTTACCACTTAATATTTTATATAGCACCTAATAATATAAATATAGCTAACACAACTGCAACTGCGGGAGAATTCACATTAGCCCTAAAAATATAGCTTGTAGTGTGTTGGCTTATATTGTACTTATGTCTTTCCTCTATAGGATAATAGGCATAGTACCCGCAATATTGCAATTAACCACTAATACATAAATCGTATGTCAACATTCAGAAGTATAAAAGTAAAAAGACAAGTAGCAAAGCAAAAGGCTAATGCTTACAGAGTAATAAATGGTAAAAAGTATTAAAGATTTCAAATAACAAGTATGAAAATAGAATTTAATAAAACAGAACCCTTTGTATCATGGGGCAATGCTATAGGTATAGTACTATATAGCAGAGAGAATGATACACACGTTAACTTCTTCACTGGTGATATGACTCATAGTCGTGTTAACCGTGAAGAGTTAGGATCACCATCATTGGTGGAATTAAAGCTAGAGCTTGAGAATAATGATTCGTTAAGATATCTAGCTGAGGAGAACAAATTAATAACCGTAACACTTCAGCATACAATAGACTTTCTAGAGTATGCTACTAGTTACAATTAAAAACAAGTATTATGAAAAGAATAATTTATTTAATGGTAGTATGCTTTATAGCACTACCAATATTACAATCATGTAGCTCGTCAAGAGGTATGTGTAAGTCTAAGAAGAAGTATTACAAGTCACAAAAGTGCTGGAATGCTAAAAAACAAAAGATGGTAAGATGTTGAGATTGATTCCAATATTCCTTTTTGCAGTATTGATTACAAGCTGTGAAAAGGAGCCTTTGGAACCAGAGGTACAAAGTGATATCCTGAGAATTTACTCTATAGGGTATGATAATAGTATGAACTCTTATTTATATGTAGCATATTATGAAGAACATCCTAGTAATGGCTCATTAGGTATAAATAAGTTTTTAGATAACTATAATCATTTCTATAATACCGTTTGTGGAGACACAGGTAATTATATATGTACTAATGATTACTATCACTTCTTTAATCAAACGTTAGATGGTAATGATTGGTTATCTAATCCTGATGTGGTGTTTTGGTCGGTAAATGACTATTTCCCATCACCAAGTAATCTATTTAATGATAGCAACTCACCTGTAGGTAATGGAGCACAT
>Ga0315315_10007210_pt1 | contig 10297 bp, 10 predicted proteins | sample M140m3416metaG_FD_203699 | JGI IMG/M metagenome (GOLD analysis project Ga0315315, IMG submission 203699) | Ammonia-oxidizing marine archaeal communities from Monterey Bay, California, United States - M1 40m 3416 | ecosystem: Environmental > Aquatic > Marine > Intertidal zone | place: USA... | reverse complement strand
GGAGCAAGATATATTAAGTAGAGAAATAGTATTAAAACAAAGCCAAACATCTAAAGTTGTTAGGATGTTAGGTGGTAAAGATCTTATGTCTTATGCTACAAATGTTGATATTATAAACACTAACTCTAAAAAATTATCTAATAAGAAAAACCCTGTTTCAACTGAAACTGCTAATTTACTTAAACAAGATATTGATAAAGCTGTAGAAGCTAATAAAAAATTATACAAAGATCATTTACATAAATCATTAAATAATAACTTAAATACATCACAAGCATATGCTAACGCTGCTGGTGTAAATCAAGTTGTTGTAGATAACCAAGATGATTATCAAAAAGCTTATGAAGAATCAGAGATCGGTAAAAAACAATCTGTAACAGATGGATACTTTGATAATGTAAGAGATACAGATGGATTTTTTGATGGATCAGGTAATTGGTATATAAATAAAGATCAGGCATTAAAAACAGAGGCCATATCTGTAGGTTCTCACGAACTTTTACATGGTATATTAAAGTCAACTGTACAAGATGAAAATGGTAATTTAAGTCAACAAGGTCAAAAACTTGTTAAAGAATTTATGGCTAAGTTATCACCAAAACAACAAAGAGTTATACAAAGAAGAATAGACGCTAACTATAGATTTCAAAGAGATGCTGACGGTAATATAATGAAAGATGCTGAAGGTAAAAATATTGAAAATGATTTTGAAGCTTATGGTGAAGAATATTTAAATGCTTATTCTGATGCTATTATAAAGAAAGAATTAAAATTAGATGAAAGCGTTGCTGATAGGTTAATGAACTTTTTTCAAGGTAAGTTTAGAGAACAAGGTATTAATAAAAACTTTGAAGATGGTTTAGATGTTTATGAGTTTTTGAAAACTTATAATAGAAAAATACAAGCTGGTGAAGTTGACCCTGAGTTAGTTGAAATGTTAAAACAAAGTAAAGATACTCCAGGCGCTATGAGAAAGTCAATGTCTGTAATAAGAAGAACTGGTGATCTACTAACTGATATAGATGCGTTTGTTAATACAAACCAAACTAAAGAATCTTTTAAAAATAACTTTCCTATAGAATTAACATATTTGTTTGAAGATGGTGATGTAAGGACAGGTAATACAGAAAACGACCAAGCTATGAATGCTATCAAAAGAGATTTTGATGGCTTAGTTATGAAAGGTATACAGGGTAAAGGTTTGTATGGTAAAGATAGAGATACGTTTTTAAGAGATGTTAAAGAGAGATTAATGATCAAATCTTACAAAGAGTTTGATCCTACGAAAAATGAAAGTTTCTTTGGTTGGTTAACTGGTGGTAGAATATTAAACTTTGTTAAAGGTGACGTAAGCAACAGTTACAAATCTGAATACATGAAGTCTTTAGATGCTGATAGAGAAGGTAAAGACGGATCTACATTACAAACACAGGTTGCTGATACTTCTCTTAATCCAGAAGAAGCAATGATTGCTCAAGAAGAAGCAATGAGCCAACAAAAAGAAGTCCAAGAAGAAAATTTAAGATCTGAACTTGGTATAAAACCAGAAGATAAAATATATAGTGAAGTTGTAGATGCTAACGAAGCTGCTTTATCAGGTGCTATTGACATGGATAATGTAATCGATGTTTTAACCACATCTTTTAAAAATAGAATAACAGACAAGTTGGTTGACATGTTTGGTAAAGGTAAAAAGTACGAAACATTTTTAAATAACTTTGGTGATACATTAGTAAGTAAAATACCTATTAAAGATCTTGTAGCGTTAGAAAGATTAGTACCTGCTAACGAGAGAATATTTACAAAAGCTATTAAAAAGAATATGTCACCTAGTGAGATTAGAGCTCATGAGCAAAAGTATGGACATACTGAAGCTTTGTACTACGAGTCTGAGACACAAGGGCCAACTTTATACGGAAGATTAAATCCTTCAACAGAACAAATTATAAAATTCTTTTTACCACCTATAAAAATAAAAAGTAAGAAAACTGGCAAAGAAGTACGTAGCGGTTTAAGAGGTAACAGAAAAATTAAACTAGCAGAATTAGGAGGAGTACAATTAGGTTTTGATGCTACAATGCAAGTAGTTCAAAGTCCTTCTGTAAGAGAAAGCGATGTACTTGAAAATAATAAAAACTGGTTAAAAGCAGATATAGCAGAGCTTGGTAGAAAAACACAAAGAGATCCTAAAGTTAAATTTTCTAAATCATTACACGATGAACTAAGATTAGAAATTATCGAAGGTGGTATAATGAGTGTTTTTAATACTAATTTTGAATTAAAGAATAAAGCATTAAGAGAAAAATATTCTGCAATCTCTAAGGAGTTTTTAGATAGAGTAATTGAAAATGCTTATAGTCTTATACCTGCTAAAGCTAGAAGAAAAATAGAACAACTGCTTCCAAATCACTTAAAGGGTAGAGGTTTTATTTTTGAAGAACTTGTGTTTAAAACTTTAAATACATTTAACATACCAGGCTTTAGTACTATAGGTACTGCAGCAGAACAAGGTAAAGGTGGTAAAGCAGATATGGCAGCTGCAATGCATGGTAAAAGAGCTAACGCTGAATTAAAGCTAGATAAAGATGCTCAGTTTAGTAGTATAAATCTTGGTGAAGTTGATTTTGCAACAGGAGATTATATTGTATCCGGTCAAAAAGCGTTCCCACAATTTATTCAAAAAGCTATAGCCAAACAATTTGAAAACGCATTACCGCATCTTCAAAAATATCAAAGAAGAGCTAGCGAACTTATAAAAGAATATAACATAAAAAATGGTACAAAAATACCTCCTGTAACAAATAGTAGTTCCTTTATACCTTTAGAAGTATGGAAGAAGCTAGGTATAAACGGTGAAAATTTAGCGGCTGCAATATATAAAAACTCACTTCATATTGATAAAAAAGGTAGAATAGTAAAATGGATATATAATAATAAACCGGGTGAAGGTAATCAAGTATATCTAATGGAGATATTAGAATCTGGTTTATTTGGTATGAACAATAAAGATATAGGTGGAGGTTTAATACCAGAGCTTGATGCTGAGTTTACAAACAAGTTGAGAATAAAATCCTCAGGAGCTGTTGGATATGATTTAAGAACTGGTAAGATTGTTAGTAAAAAATTAATTGATGGTAAGAATGTTATTGAAGGTTATAAACCAGAAATGTCTATTATACCATCGTTAACAAACTTAAGAAGTAAATCAAAATTAAGTTTACTTAGAAAATCAGATGTTAAGAAAATAACAAAAGCATCGTTTTCTAAATCTACAGTAGCTGCACTAGAAAATAACAATAAGATATTATTTTCAAAGTCTTTAACATTAGAAGAATCTATCAGGAGATTAAAAAATATGGATAAAGCTTTACGTATGTCTAGACGTAAAAATGCACCTAAGAAAGGATTAAGTATATTAGACTTTGACGATACGTTAGCTACTAGTAATAGCATGGTTATTGTTAAAAGAAAAATGGACCCAGCTGTATTAAGAAAGTATGATAATGATAATATTGAAACTGAATTACTTTTATCAGAAGATTCTGGTACTATTTTACGAATAAACCAAAAAGCATATTGGAACGATAAAAAAAGAAAATCTAAAAGAATAGATAAATTAGCATCTACTAAAACAGCAGAAGAACTAAGAGCTGAAATTAAAAAAACAAAGGGTGAACAAAAAGAAATTCTTGAGGTTGCTTTATATAGAAAATTTCAAGAGTTCAAAGATGAAGTTGATTTAACCGGTATGGATATTACAACAGGTGAAGTTATGAAGATAACACCTGCTGAGTTTGCTGAACAAGCAGAAATGTTAGAGTCTCAAGGGTATGAGTTTGATTTTAGAGAATTTAATGATGTGGTTGATGGTAAAAAAGGTCCTTTCTTTGATAAAGCAATGTCTTTAAAGAAAAAGTTTGGTAATTCAGATATATATATATTAACTGCTAGACCTGCAGAGGCTGCACCAGCAATACAAAAGTTTTTAAAAGGTGTTGGGTTAGATATACCTTTAGAGAATATAACTGGACTAGCTGATGGTAGACCAGAAGCAAAAGCTGAGTTTATAATAGAAAAAGCTGCTGATGGTTATAATGATTTCTTATTTGCTGATGATGCTATTAAAAACGTTAGAGCGGTTAAAACAACATTAGACATATTAGATGTAAAAGGTAAAGTATATCAAGCTAGACCTAAATTTAGTAGAAGCCAGAAGTTTGCTGAAATATTAGCTGAGAACAGTGGTATGGATCCTAATGAAGATATATCTGTTGCTGCTGCTAAAATACAAGGATCAGTAAAAAATAAGTTTGAGTTTTGGATGCCTCCTTCAGCAGAAGATTTTGTTGGTTTGTTATACCAGTTTCTTGGTGAAGGTAAAACTGGTGAAGCACAGATGAAGTTTTTTAAAGAAAACTTAGTTGATCCTTTTTCTAGATCATACAGAATGTTAAACAATGCAAAACAAAGAATTGCAGATGATTTTAAAGCTATTAAGATAAAACATGAAGATGTATGGAGTAATACAAATGAGGAAATAGGTTATAAAAGTTTTACATATGGAGATGCTATTAGAGTTTACTTATGGAATAGAAATGGTGAAAGTATACCTGGGGCATCAGAGCAAGATGTTGCAGCATTAATTGATATAGTTGAATCATATGATAACGTTATGGCATTTGCTAATGATCTTGAACTTATAACAAGATTAGACGCTTATCCTCAACCTACTAAGTTTTGGTTTACTTCTAATATAACAAGTGATCTATATGATGTAGCACAAAGAATAAACAGAAAAGAATATCTACAAGAATGGATAGATAATAAGAATGAAATATTTACTCCACAAAACATGAATAGAATTGAGGCCATACATGGTTCTCATTTTAGAGAAGCTTTAGAAGACATGTTATGGAGAATGGAAAATGGTACTAATAGAAAAACATCTAAAAATAGACAAGTTAACGATTGGTTAGATTGGGTTAATAATTCTGTTGGTGCTATTATGTTCTTTAATATAAGATCAGCAATGTTACAAACAATATCATTTGCTAACTTTATAAATTGGAGTTATAATAATCCACTAAAAGCTGCTGAAGCATTTTCTAATCAAGAACAGTTTTGGGCTGATTTTAGTATGATATTTAATTCTAATACATTAAAACAAAGAAGAGCAGGTTTACAAACAGATGTCAATGCTGCTGAAATGGCAAGAGCAGTTAGAACAGGTGAAGGTTCGGTAAACGCAGCTATAGCTTATATATTAAAAATAGGTTTTACACCCACACAAATGGCAGATAGTTTTGCAATATCATTTGGTGGTGCTAGTATGTACAGAAATAATTACAATAGATTAATAGAACAAGGTTTAACCAAAGAGCAAGCTCACGATAAAGCTATGAATGACTTTTTAGAAGCTTCTGAAAAAGCTCAGCAGTCAGCTAGACCAGATATGATTAGTCAACAACAAGCTGGACCACTTGGTAGATTGATACTTGCTTTCCAAAACACACCAATGCAGTATATGCGTTTAACAAAAAAAGCTGTGTTAGATCTTAAAAATGGGCGAGGAGATGTAAAGACTAATATATCCAAAATTGTCTATTATACGACAGTTCAAAATATACTTTTCTCAGGTTTACAAAGCGCATTATTTATGATGATGGGATTCAGTGATGATGAAGAAGCTATTGAAGATAAAAAGTTAAGAGCATTTAATACCTCACTAGATACAATATTAAGAGGTGGTGGTATTGGTGGTGCTACTGTATCCACGTTTAAGAACATGTTACTAAGCTTTAAGAAAGAGTCTGACAAAGGCTATAGAGGTGATTATGCTAGAACGTTAATCGAAGCTGCAAACATATCACCTCCAATAGGAAGTAAATTAAGAAAAATATATAATTCTTTTATATCTTATAAGTACAATAAAGATGAGATCTCAGGTCTAGGATTTCATCCTGATAACCCAGCTATATTAGGTGTAGCTAACTTCATATCAGGTACAACCAACATACCCCTTGATAGAGCAGTAATGATAGTCAACAACATAAGAGCGTCATCTGATAGTCAAAACCAAGCATGGCAAAGAATAGCAATGCTAATGGGTTGGAACTCATGGGACGTTGGAGTTGAGAGAAAAACTTACAACTTTAGATCATCAAAAACAACTAAGAAAAAAAGAAAGAAAAAATCTAGATAACTATGAAAAAACTACTATTAATACTAACTTTATTAGTATGCACAAATGTACAAGGTCAATTTTTAAAAGAAGTATACAAAGACTTCCTTAAGTATGGTACATTCTACGCTGCTGGTAATATAGAAAATGCACAAGCAGTACAACCAAACTATTTCATACGTACTAATCCCGACGACTTTTACGGTATACCTCAAGTAGAGGATAGAGCTAATTACCATCCATTTAACTATAGATATGGTTTAGGTATACGTAAACTAGCTAGATTTGATTATGAGGTAAAACCTGGAACATTTTGGACAGGTGATAATAATAAAGAAAAACAAGTTGGTTTATCAGCTCCTACATCAGCTGTAGAAGGTTTAGAATACTTACTACATTGGGAGAAAGAAAGATTCAATGGTAATGAGTTTACCAATAAAAGATTATTTGTAAGACACACTGGTGATTATCATATAGCTAAATTTGAAGCTAGAGAAACTGGTAAAATAAATTTTGAATACATGTCTGGTGAATTAAGAGCCAGGTTACCTATTGGTAAGAAGTTTAGTTTATCTGCTGGAGCTATATATAGAACACACCAACGTCCTTACGGTTATAATCCAGTAGAAATATGGTTAAACGAACAAGATGAAAATGGTGATGCTGTAAACCCATGGTACACTCTAGGTTTTGAGTATGGTTATGATGACATATACTATTCACAAAATGATGAGTTTGGTAACTCAACATATGACTGGTATTGGGTTAACGAACAAGGAGATATTGTGGCTTATACCGATGCTGATTTTAGAGACAGAATAATGCCTGGTTTGTTGAATAGATACAATCAGGAAGCTTGGGCTGATCTTGATGCTTTTGGTGAAGTTGCACCTGTTGTAGGTTTTGACTTCTACCACTACAAAGCTAACTTCTGGCTTCACGCATATGGTAGCTGGATATTACCTTATCATAAATATATACAAGGTAATGAAGACTTTAGTTATTTACATAGAAACAGCTGGGGTCTCGGTGGTCACAATGATATGCTCGATGGAGAGCAATGGAGTGATTACCAAGCGGGTGTGGTATTTGGTGTAAAACTTAGTAAATCAATCGGATTGTTTATTGAAGGTGAATACACTAAGTTTTGGGATACAGAGATGTTTAACTCCAACTTTGGAATTAATTACACTTTTAGATAATGGAAGAGTTATCAGAAAAGTCACAGGTAAAACTTGACATAAAAACATTAATAGGTATAATCATAGGTATTATATCTGTAGCTGGTATTTGGTTTGATTTAACAGCCAAAATAGGTGCTATTGACTCTACACTTGTTAGATTAGAATATAATCAAACGTTAAATGATGAATTTAGAATTAAATGGCCTAGAGGCGAAATGGGTGCATTACCTGATGATGCTAAGCAAGATTTAAGAATTGAATACCTACAGAAAGATGTAGAAAAACTTATAGCAACAATTGAAGAATTAAAAGAAAAATAAAATGGCAAAGCAACTATCAGAAGAAACTAAAGTAACATTAGATTTAAAAACACTTGGGTTAATTGGAGCCGGTATAGTTAGTTTAGCTACCATGTGGTTTACATTACAATCAGATATAGCTTTAGCTAAGGAGCTACCTGAACCGGTTATCGATAGAATAGAATATGATCTAAAAGACGAGTTGATACGTCAGACCATTATGGATACTCAAGAAGATGTAGAGGCAATGAGAGATCAGTTAGATAAAATCGATGAAAGATTATACGAAATACAAAAAAATAAATAATGAAATACTTAATTTTAATACTAATCCCATTTACAACCTTTTCACAAGTTGATGTTCCTCAAAAATACTGGATTAATGATGGTGATTTTGAAAATAAAATAAATGTAAAGGAAGCGTTTGGTGATGATAATACAAAACCTGTTATTGTAGAATTTTGGGCTAAATTTAATGAAGCTAATTGCCTTGCTGAATGGGAAGAGTTAAAAGACGCTATATATTACAGGGTTGATATAGCTAAAGCTCCAGTAGCTAAAAAGAAATATAGGGTACGTATGGCACCTACTATTATATTATTTAAAGATGGTATAAAAGAAACAGTTTGGAAAGCAGGTTTAGATTTAGAACTGCCTACAGATTTACAAGAAATACAAGAAGCAATAAACGAAACAAATAAAGCAAGTAAATTTTAAAATTATGTGGAAATTAACAAAAGAGTATTGGAAAGACGTGTGGACTTACTTATGGAGTAAAACTACAGTAGATGATATAGTGCTAGCAAAAGCTGCTGAAATAAAAGCTAAAGCTAAAGCAATTAAAAAAGTTATAAAGAAATGAAACTAAGTGATCACGTAAGTTATAAAGAAGGTGTGTATAGCATTACTGCTTTAAGGCTTGGATTAAAAAACGATCCCTCTGATGCTCATTTAGAAAACATGAAGCTTATATGCGAAAAAGTATTTGAACCTCTTAGAGTACACGTAGGTGGTCCTATAAAGATCAATTCGTTCTATCGTGGACCAGAACTTAATAAAGCTATCGGTGGATCAGCTAAGTCACAGCATTGCCACGGCCAAGCAATGGATATTGATGATACATATGGAAATGCTTCTAATGCTGAGATGTATCAATGGATTAAAGCTAACTTAGATTACGATCAGATGATATGGGAATTTGGTACAGATGAAAATCCTGATTGGATACATGTAAGTTATGTTGGTCTTGAAGAAAATAGAAAGAGATGTTTAAAAGCTTATCGTGAAAACGGTAAAACAAAATATATGGTTATATGAGAAATTTAATATTAATATTATTATTAATAAGCAGTTGCACTATTTACAAAACACCTAAAATGCAAATAACATCAGTGCTAGCTGTAACAGCTGAAGGCGATACTTTAAAGTTACCTATAGATGTTATAAGGCCTATATATAATTATAATAATGTAACATATCCTAGAACTAATTATTATCCTTATAATCATATGTATTATAATTATAATAATTATAAACCAATACATAAACCTATCGGTGGCAATAGTAATTATAATAATAACAATAATAACAATACGCCGAATATTACGACACCCACAATTAAACCGGGAGGATCAGGAATAAATCCACCTCCACCACCTGTTAATCCTAGAAAAAACAATTAATATGATAAGTCCATTAAAAAGAAAAGGTTGTGGTCCACAAAGTTTGGGAGCAGCCACTAAAATGTTAGCTTCACCTTTAGCGTTTAAAGGTGCAAACTCTAAAAACTCAAGCTGTTGGAAAGGTTGTAAGAAAGTAGGAGAGAAAGAATCACCTACTAGACCTGGAGTAATGGTTAATGACTGTGATTGTGATTAGTTATGTTTATACAAAAAAATAATCCATTTTGCTCACCTATTAAAGATAAGGAAAGTAGAGCTGAGCGTAAAGAGTTTAGAGTAGAAAGAGCTGCTGAAAGAAGATCTAAAAAAGGTAAAGAACCTAGAAGAACAACTAAAGGTAAAGGAAGAAACTTTAGAACAGTAGAAGAAGGTGCTGGTATGACCGCGAAAGGAGTTGCTTCATATAAAGCTAAAAATCCTGGTAGTAAATTACAAACAGCTGTAACAGGTGATGTTAAACCTGGTAGCAAAGCTGCTAAAAGAAGAAAATCATTCTGTGCTAGATCAAAAGGTTGGACCGGTGAAAGAGGTAAAGCCGCTAGACGTAGATGGAAATGTTAAAATTATGTGGAAATTATTTCAAGATAAAAACGAAATCAACGAAAAGAATATAATAGGATTTGCATCCTTTATAGTAATGGTATTATTTGCAGTAGCTGACTTAATGACAAGTCTTATAGCAGATAAAGATCTTATTATAAACGAAGTAGTTTATAACTCATTTGTATGGGTTACATTAGGCTGCTTTGGTATATCTGCTGTTGAGAAAATTAAGAAGTGAAATTCTTTGATTTAAATAATAATGGTAAATACGATTGGTGGGAATATATATTACCGATTGTAATATTGTTATGTGTTGAGGTTTTAGCTGAGATTGTAGCTAAATTTTTGATACAGGAGTTTTTCGAGGTATAGACTTAGTTCTTTTCATACCTTTCATCCAACCTTTAT
>Ga0315315_10007209_pt1 | contig 10297 bp, 10 predicted proteins | sample M140m3416metaG_FD_203699 | JGI IMG/M metagenome (GOLD analysis project Ga0315315, IMG submission 203699) | Ammonia-oxidizing marine archaeal communities from Monterey Bay, California, United States - M1 40m 3416 | ecosystem: Environmental > Aquatic > Marine > Intertidal zone | place: USA... | reverse complement strand
ATTTGATCTTCCGTTTTCTATGTCGTCTTTAGTTCTTCTTAGTATTTCCTCACATGCTATTTTCACTTCATAGTTGTGTTTTATTTCGACTTCTCCTTTTGGGGAAACCCATTCCCATAAATTCAAGCTTTCTACCTTAGCCTTATTCTGGTTTATCCTGTATCTTATGTATAAGTTATACTTGTTTTGACTATAACTTTTTCTCTTCCAAAGTTGAATTTTCAATAGTGTATCCTTATTTGTATCCTAAAAAATTATTCTAAAATAACTAATTAATGATAATAAAGCTATCTTTAGTCTGATCTATTTATTGGTAAAGTTGAACAACGGAATAATCCACCAAATTTAGATATTTCTCTATAATATACCTCTTCAACTTTTATGTTTAAGTTTTTAAGAATACTATTTAATCTTATAAAAGTAGAGTCAGAAACTACAATGTCATTACTTATAGAAAAAATATTTGAGAAACCTTGGTACATTTCATTCTTATCAATTTGGACCATATTTTTTTTTCCAAATATTTTCTTTAGCTTATCTATGTCAGTTATATTTTTAAAGCCTTCTTCATAAATAATTATATTCTCTTTCCCTACTGGTTGCATTGCACAATCTAGATGCAAAACACTTTTATACGGGTCATCATCATCTTTAATAAGATTAAAACCTAGTACTTCCTTATCTGGGAAATGGTTTTGTATAAATTGAATTGATTCTGGTGATGTTCTTGAAACTTTATATGCATTATCATCTGAGTAACCAATGAATATAAATTCATTATGCATTATAATATCTCCTCCTTCAATTTTAATTTCTTTAGGAATTATCACTTTTTCATTTGTTTCTAAATTATCAAGAAAATACTTTATGCCATCCTTTTCTCTATTTCTTGATTCTATTATTTCAGGAACAAAAATTTTATTACCAACTACAAATGCAATATCTCTGGTGAAAATTTGATCTAAATTTTGTATGCTATTAGGCCTTAAAACCTCTACACCATTATTAAATAATATATTATTGAAATTTTCAATTTCAATTTTACAGTCTTCTTCTTTCGGGTAGGAGTTATTAGTAATATGATATTTTGTTTTTGGATCTATACAGTCTTCTGCAGATGGTTTTTTTCCCATTTCATCAGCTATTCCTAATATAACTGAAACTAAATGATTTGTTTCATTTGAAATATTTAATCCCATTATTTTACTATTTGCAGGCTTATATTTAGATACTTTTTAGGCGCAATTATTCCATTAAGCACTTCAAATTTTAATTCATTTAGAGGTTCCCCTTTTGTCTTAACAGAGATAGAATGGATAGAATTTGGCATTATATTAATTATGTCACTGTTTGTTTCAAATGTAAATGAATTTTGATTCTTCAAGATAAAAGGAGCATCAGAAACATTTTTAATTTCAACCTTTTTAATTGTGGATTTTCCATCCTCCGAATATCCAAGTTCTAAATCATTTATATTATTTATAACTAGACATTTTTCAACTAAAGGTTTTAGGTTTTCTTTTTTTCCAATTAGTAATTCATTATAGAAAACTACAGTTCTTCCGGTAAATAATGCATCTTTAATTGCATCTTCGGATTTATCTTTAGATAAAATTATTGTTACAGGTCTATGTCCTGGTAATGTACTATTTGAGCTCTCATTATCATCAGGAACTTTAAATAACCAGTCAACAAGACCATGAATATCAGAAGTACCCATAATAGTTAAGTCATTTTCTAATGCGATCCTTAAAGCTTCTTCTGAATAATATAGTTCATTTACGACCTCGATACCATGAAGTAAATCTTTTTCAATTAAATATTTATGAAACTCATCTAATTTTGCAATTCCATCACTTCTCTGTGCTGGCCAAGCAGGATGGTTCCAGAAGACAAATGCATCTTGTTTATTTGCTGCTACTATTCCTTTTAAGGAGTCTTTAGGATGTAAAAGTTTATTTGCATCTTTAAGAAAAATAGCATTAATGTGTCCTGGCGGCATTGATCTTGTAATTTCTTGTCCATTTATTACAATTAATTTTCTATCTATTGATTTGTTTTTATTTTCGGCAAAGCTTTTTGCTAACTCATATGCTCTGTTCCTATCTGGATTAGGAATATCTTTTGAGTAGGGTTGATACTCTAAGTGTTCGGTTAAAGATATCGCGTCCAAGCCATCTTTTATTGCTTCTTCCACTCTGATCGTAGGCCAAACAGACCCATCAGAAAAAACAGTATGTTGATGAAAATCAGTTAATAATGTTTTGTATCCATCTATGTCAGGAAAAAAAATTTTTCTTGTATATTTTTCTGTTTTTTGTCCATAGATTGCAGAATAATTAATTGAGATTATTAATAGCAGTAAGAGAGTTTTAATTCTTATCATTATATAATGAGTTTATGTTAGTCTATTTAAATATATAAGTATTAATTTATTAAAAATATGAGAATAAATTATTTTTTGATAATAAGTCTTTTTCTATTTAGTTGTACATCTACAAAATATTTAGTTTCAGATACCGGATTCCCTAAAGCACCAGATTATAAGTATATGAAGAATTGGGTATCATCTCCAAAAAAAGAAATTTCATTACCTTCAAATTATGTTGATTCTCTAGAAAATTTTAAAGACAAAGTAGATGTATTTTACATATATCCAACTGTATATTATGGTGGATATAATGGAAACTTCTGGAACTCAAATCCAGAAAGTGAGGATCATATTAATAGGGTAGATGCTCTTGCTTTAAAAAATCAGGCTAGTGTATTCGCTGGAATAACTAACGTCTACACACCTTTATACAGACAACTATTTTATGATGGTTTGGTTTATCACAATACTAATGAGCTATTGACAGACATTGCTTTAGACCCTAAACTCAAGAATAATTTTAATTATTATAAAGATCTTATTTACTCTAATAAATCGTTAGAGTTTTTTTCGTTTGAAAACAGTAAATTAAAATCATACGCAAAAGAATCTTTTGAATTAGCTTATAATGATATCAAGAGAGCATTTCTCACATATTTAGACAAAGAAAATAATGATAAAAAAATAATCATTGCGTCTCACAGTCAAGGTACTCTTCATGCATCAAGATTAATTGATGAAGTTATTTTGCCCAATAAAAGTCTAAAAAACAAACTAATACTTGCTTACCTAATAGGTATGCCTGTGTCACGTCAGTTTAAGGATTATCCTGTATGTGATGATCCTGTTCAGCTGAATTGTTTTATGTCATGGAATACTCACGGAAATAACTACTTCCCATATGACAATGAAGTTTATGAAGAAATTGTAGCAAATAATCCAATTACATTTTCTTCTGATAAAAGTATTAGTTCTTTGGAGTCACACAAAGGTATTTTAATGCCTAGTTTCTTCCAGATGTTTAAATATCAGATATTAAATCAACCCATTGGACCTTTAAAATTAAAAAATGAAAATAAAATAAAAGCCCAGTCTAATAAGGGATCTTTACAGTTAATAGAATTAAATATACCTTGGATTAAAATTTTTGAGAAAGAAAGTTTTCATGCTGGTGACTTTAACTTTTTTTGGTTGAATATTAGAGAAAACTTGTATTCTCGACTGTCTAAGTACTTTGATGAATAAATTTTTATTTACCAATTTTTTATTCTTACTTTTTATTTCTTGTCATGTTGACTCAGAGGAATGTTGTGATAATAAGATATCTGAAGTTGCATTTCAAGAATTAGGGTATGATAAACCTTATATCTATAATAATACTTATTTTGGAAGAAATAAATACATAGAATTTCACCCCGGCTCACTTCCAATAATTATATCAGCTCCTCATGGTGGTAACTTAATACCTTCTGAAATCCCAGACAGAACATACGGTACTATGGTTACAGATAGTAATACAAAAGAACTAACATTAGCTATAAAAAATGCCTTTCTATCAAAAATAGGAAAAACTCCATACGTTATTATTAATAATTTGAAGAGAACAAAATTTGATGCTAATAGAGATAGTATTGAGGGAGCTCAAGGAAATATATATGCTAGAAGAGCATGGGAGGAATTTCACTATTATATTAATGAATCTAAAAAAATGATACAACAAGATTTTAATTATGGTTTGTTTCTCGATATTCATGGTCACGGAGCAAATCCAGATGGTTTTTATGATTTGAGAACATGGTTAGGATATTTATTAGATAAAGATGAATTACAGCTATCAGATCAAGAATTAGATAATGAAAAATATCAGGATAAAAGCAGTATTAAAACTCTTTCAATAGTATCTCCTGAAAATTTTATAGATGTTCTTAGGGGGGATAATAGCCTTGGTTCTTTACTTGATAGTCTTGGTTATAAATCAGTTCCTAGTATTAATGATCCAAGTACAAATGGAACTCATTATTATAGTGGAGGATATAATACAAAGACTCATGGTTCAGCAATAGATGGAAGTCCTATAAGTTCTATTCAACTTGAGCTTCCAAAACCAGGAATTAGAGAAAACTCATTACAAAGAAAAAATTATTCTGAATCATTAGTAATAACCCTTCTAAAATATTTTAAAGTACATTATAATATAGATTTATAATATTTTTTTATTCTCTATACTTACCATCAGGAATATTTTCAGGTAATTTAAACTGAGGGTCAGTTAATAAAGAGTAAGCTAACTCGTCCCCATTTTTTAACTTTCCTTTAGTATTAAGTCTCCATTCATGTTGTATTTCTTCTAGTCGCCCAGGAAACTCTTGTGCCCCTAGTATAGAAGTTAAAGCCCAATAGGTATATTCTGTAATTTGGCACGAGTAGTTGCAGGTTTTATCATCATAAGTATACCATGCATCAGATGGATATGAACTTGGAACATTTTTAAAGTATCCACCTCTCGCCATATCCATTGCCTTTCCTATTTCTGAATTTTTATTTTCACCAAATTTATTAGGGTACACTTTAGCATAACCATGTTGAGTAATAAGGTGCAGTATTTCTTCTAGAGAAGCATCAAATCTAGGATTTCCATTAATTATTGATACTTCATCATCATATAATTCTAAAAAAGCTGAGTTTCTAATAGGGAACCTTATTGCAGCACTTGCTTCTTCTTCATTCATTGCCATTAATAACCAAGCTTTTTTATCAATTAATCTATTTACTATTCTTTGATTATCAGCAGTGCCATCTTCATCGTTATCCAAATATTCGGCCAAGACAGAGGCCGCATGGAATAATTTTTCATTTGCTACATTTTCAGTTGCATATATTTTTATGCCAAATACTTCTGTTTTTTTACAGAAATATTTAAAATAACTTTTGTCTGATTCATCCACTCCCTTAATTTTAATATGCTCTGAACCGTAGTCAAGACCAATACAATTTTGATAATTATCATGACAGGAGGTGAAAAAAATAAGTAATAAGGTTAAAATTTTTAAGTTAATTAAATAACCTTTTATTCTCTTTATATTTAATTTGAGCATTGTAGTATTGTGATGAAGTGTCTTTACTTTTAAGTCTTTCAATATTAAACTCTTTAGGGATTTTATCATTATTTAATAGAATATTTTTAACTAATTCCCCTAAACCTGGTCCTAGTTTAAATCCGTGTCCTGAACTACCAGATAATACAAGAACCTTATCATTTTTTTTATTGTAATTCATTATAAAATTTCCATCCAAACTATTTTCATATTGACAAACTCGCGTTTCTGCAATTGGTATATTTTTTAAATTCGGAAATCTGTGATATATATATGATTTTGTTCGCTTTACTAATTCTGGTAGAGGTATTCTATCTGATGTATCAGGATCAAATATAGTTGATCTCTCATCATATGCTATTTTAAACCCTTTATTCAAATGAAAAGGAATTCCATAATAAGAGGGGTTATTTGCATTTAAATCAAGCCAACACGGGATTTTATTTAAATTATATTCATTAGCCTTATTATTAGGTACTCCAAAATAATACACTTCTTGTCTAGAAATATATGTTGTATCTTCTAACATTTCTGGAAGTAATTTTCTATTCCATGGACCACAAGCAATAACATATTTATCTGCTTCTATAATTTTACCATTAAATGATATTGAGTTATTTTTATCTAGATTTTTTTCGTCAATTTTTACTTCACCTAAAAAAACCCTACCACCATTTTCCTTATATTTTCTAACAACTTGTTTGCAACATCTACTTGCCATCAAGGCACCAGCTCTCTTTTCAAAGTATATCTCATTGATATCATCAAAATTTATTAATGGATATTTTTCTTTAGCTTCTTTTTTAGATATCTCCACAATTTTATTCCCCGTATTTTCAATGTGTTTTTTTGATTTGATTATGTAGCTATTATCATCTTGACTTACTAGCCATAGCATTCCACATTCATCATATAATTTTCTTTCACTTTCTTCAGATAGCTTCTCCCAAAAATCAAATGAATTATTTGTTAAATCTGTATAAATTTTATCGTCTCCATATGCAAGTCTAATTATTCTCGATGCACCACCAGAGCCTGATCTAGAGTTCCCAGCACCCCACATGTCGTAAAGATCAACATCAGCTCCTGCTTGATTTAAATGATAAGCTGTACTTGCACCCCATATTCCTGAACCAATAACTGCAATTTTCATTTTTCGTTAGTTAAATAATACTTGCTATAAATATAGATTTATTATTTTTAACTATGAGAAAAACATTTATAAAACAAGGATACTTTGGTATATCAATTTTTAGCTTACTTTGTTTGATATCTATGATATTATATCCTGGTGGCACAATTATAGATTCTTCAACTGTTGGATATTTATTCTTCTATAATTTCTTAAGTAATCTTGGAGAGTGGACTGCAAAAAATGGTGATCCAAATTTTTATTCTGCAATACTATTTAATATCTCAATGATAGTTCTAGCTGTCTCTTATTCTATTTTTTATTATAACTTTTTAATGATAGTAATTAAAAAAAGTAAAAATGCTATTCTCAAATTGCTTTTAATCTCTAGTATATCAATTTCTTTAATTGGTTTTGTGTGTGTTGCTTTATTTTCTTCTGACCCCGAAACATTTGAGTTACATATTCTTTTTGTAAAAATTGGATTTTATTCTTTATTCTTTCATTGTTTAATCCAAACAATTTTTATTAAATCAATAGATGAATTTAGTAATATACTATATAATGTTTCGCTAGTGTTTTCAGTAATCTTATTTTTATTTGTTTTGATAATGGAGTTTGGGCCAAACCCTTTTGAAAATAACCAATCTCTTTTCGTTCAAGTTACCTCACAGAAAGTAATTGTTTTCAGTATTCTGACTTATTATTTTTTTCAGGTGAGAGAAACTTTAAAAACTTTTTAGGGATAAATTTTTTTGATTAAAGCTTGTAATTCTATTATAGAAAATGAGTTGTTTATATAACAAGATGAATGATAATCATTAATTAAATTATTTTCTAAAAACCTGTCAATATTTGAGGTCCTTAATTTAGATCCGGGCATTATTGATATTCTGTCTTTACCTTTTAGAGCTAGTTGATTTATAAGATCAAATCCTTCTATTGCACTATTTTTTTTACCAGCAGTTAAAATTCTATCAAATCCAAGATCAATTATTTGTTCCATTGACTCAAAGGAATTATCAACTTGATCAAATGCCATATGAAAAGTTAAAGACATCCCAGAAGCATTCTTAATTAACTCGTTACACTTTTTAACATCTATACCATTTTTTTTATTTAGTACGCCAGTAACTATTCCCTTGCACCCAATTTCCTTACAAAAAGAAATTGAGCTAATCATAGATTCCATTTCTTTATTATTATATAGAAAGTTTCCGCCTCTAGGTCTGATAATAGGATGAATTGGTAAATTTGTATTTACGGCAAACTCGATATCTTTTTTAGGAGGAGTTAACCCACCTACATCTTTATTAACACATAACTCTATTCTTGAGACGTTATAATTAATTGTTTTTTTTAAATCTGATATATTGAAAGTGCAGACTTCTAACTGAGGAATCAATTTTGATTTTTATATTTTGTGTAAAATACTTTTAGGTAAACTTTATTTCTATCTATTACCATTTTATCAAAAGTGTTTGGAAATTCAGGAAAAGCAACCAATGTTTTTGCATCTAAATTATCCATTGCTAATTCTTGAAAGAATACAGTAGATTCTCCTTTATAAGAGAAAGTAATAATACTATCATATATATGTTCTGATGGACCAGATTCATTAGAATAATATGCATTGTCATTCATTATAACATTTTCTTCAGGATTTGATATAATTCCTACTGGATCTAATTTATTATTTCTAGCTATATAATATATTGCTTTTGAGGGTGGTGTTGTGTTAGTTATATTATCAATTGGTCCAATTACAATTTCTACTTTATTTAAAATAATATTTTCTGCTGTATCTAAAAAATTCTGATAATTCTCAAGGTTTAGTATAGGATAAATTCCTGTTGCAGATTGCCAGTATATTTTATCTTGAAAATTAAATTTTTCATTTTTATTAAGGTTATCAACATCTGCTAACTCTGATGAAGATCTATCTATATTGTAGTAGCTATAGTTTTTTGTTAATGGTGAATTCATTCTGAAGACAAATTGTAAAGAATCTTCAGCGGGACTGTTGGCATTTCCTGATTCAGGATTATTAAAATATAAAACAAATTTTGAGTCTTCATGACCTAAGTCGAATCCAATTATTCTATTATTTTGCTCTCCTGGTATAATAGCTAAACCTCGGAGTTGGTCGAGAAGTTCAACTTCTGACGTACCATCAATAATTCTATTTAAAATGAATTTTCCATAATTCTCTTTTATTGGTATTGTCAAAAATGTATCAACTGAATTAACAATATTAAATCTTGTAAACCCTAGAATTCCTTTAGGTGGGCTTATTTCAGTATATCTATTTGATGTATATAAAGCTGATGAAAATAATGTGTCTTCAATTTGAGATATAGTAACTTCCTGTTCATCAAATTCAGATCCCCCATATGCTTTAGAAAATTTTAAATAAAGCACAGCCGAGTCAAGCTGAGATGATGGATTTGGTAAATAATAGTTTTCTGAAGATTCACCTGGAATTAGAACATCTAACCCTTCTTGATAGATAAATTGAGAATATCCTATTGCTTCTATATCTCCAAATACAGGATCATTATTTCTGCCAAAATATAAATCACCATCATCTGTTCTCACAGAATCAAAATAAACATTTGATACTTCTAAGGGAATTTCAGCATAATGAACTTTGATCTTATCTTTTTGACTGATTAATAATTCATCAATACCGACCTCACTTGTTTCGTTGCAGGAGTAAAAAATAAAAGAAGTGTAAATTAATAATCTAGTTAAGAATTTCATTATATAATTTATAATGTGATTCTACTGATTTATCGTCATCATCAATAGTATGCAATTTCTTTTTTGGAGAAATATTGGATATGGTTTCTTCTACTTTTTTATTAAGTTTTTCTTTAGGTCTTATAACAGCGTTAGAGTATTCTGCGGCGATACTTAGTAAGCCATTATAGTCATTTGATTTAAGGGAAGAAAGCATCTTCTCATCTATTTCTTCATCATCAATAATTTTATCAATAAATGATTTGTCAAGTTTTTCTGTAAACTCATTTTTATAAATTGAATAAATACATTTAGTATTTTCAAATAAATGTGATTCAGAGAAAGCTGTCTTAATTAGTAACGGAATTAATGAACTCATCCAGTCGTTACAGTGAATTATATCTGGAGACCAGCCTAATTTTATAACTGTTTCAAGAACCCCTCTACAAAAGAAAAGACATCTTTCATCATTGTCCTTATGAAATTTTCCACTTTTATTCTTAAAAACAGTTTTTCTCTTAAAGTAGTCTTCATTATCAATAAAATATACTTGAAGTTTTGCGGCAGGTATTGAAGCAACTTTGATTATTAGCGGTTTGTCATCGTCTCCTATAGATATATTTAATCCTGATAATCTTACAACTTCATGAAGTCTATTTTTTCGTTCATTAATTAATCCAAACCTCGGTACTAAAATTCTTATTTCAACTCCTTTTTCTTGCATCTCCTGAGGAAGTTTTCTAACTATCTCAGAAACATAAGTCTCATTTAAGAAAGGTTTAATTTCTGAAGCTACGTAAAGAACTCTAAAACTTTTTGCCATTGTATTGGTGATTCCTTTATTAAGAATGAGGCACAAATTTAAATAAAATAAGTCATTTTTCAATTTTATGATTTAATCATTATTAAATATTAACATTCGATAATGAATATATCTTAAATTTGCACTTCAAAATA
>Ga0315315_10007207_pt1 | contig 10299 bp, 9 predicted proteins | sample M140m3416metaG_FD_203699 | JGI IMG/M metagenome (GOLD analysis project Ga0315315, IMG submission 203699) | Ammonia-oxidizing marine archaeal communities from Monterey Bay, California, United States - M1 40m 3416 | ecosystem: Environmental > Aquatic > Marine > Intertidal zone | place: USA... | reverse complement strand
TTTTTATCTACGGACTCAACGGTGATAGGTTCGGCAGCAACAACTTCCGCTCTTCGTTCACCTGCATCATTGCCACCAGCCAGACCAGATTCAACTTCCGCCCCAATCGACTTGTCCGGCACAGGCACGACCGCGTCACAGCTAGGGCAACGCACACTACGTCCTGCCAACCGATCATTGACGTGGTGGCTAGCCCCACACTCCGAGCAACTGACTTCGATCGACATAAAAATAAACCCAATTTCTATTACGCATCCAACGTTTCAATACACAAACGTTCCCAGCTTTGGAAAGAAAGCAAAGGAACGATTTCAAGCTGCTCAATCAGACTCCGATACGTAGTCGCCGCAGCATCACAAAGGCCCTCATCGTCGGGCGTGGATCGCGTGACCGACCCTCATTTTTCTGTCATTGCTCTTTCACGGCAATGTAAGTCGAATCCAGATCTTCGAAAGCATCTCCGATGATTTTCTGAACGCGTGTTACCTTTCCAACCTTCACATTCGCATCTCCAAACAGCATGACATGCTGTTTGCTGTCCCCCAACGACTTCTCGAGTTCCTCTGTGATGTACTCGATGATTTCGGTTTCCTGAATTTCCTCATCGGTACTGAAGTTGGAACCATCCATTCGCGACAGGATGACCTCGTCACCCCCACTCGGGTTAATAAAAATGACTGCGGAATTTTTGGCGGCGATCGCGAGACCATTATCTGCCTCGGGAATCGTACCGATCTTTGTTGGATCCATCGTTGAGCACACAATGAAGAAAATCAACAACAGAAACGTAATGTCGATCATGGGCGTGATGTCCATCTCGTCGTCGTCGCGTTTCTTGCGAGGCAACGCAAAGTCATCCTCGTCGTCTTCTATCAGATTTGGGTTGTCACTCATCTTTCAGTCAAATTGGTATCAGAAGTTTCGCGTTTGATCATTCCCAGTCTTCACCTCGCTGAGAAGAAGAATGGGTACCGTTTCACCGACTCAAGCTTCACTCCACACGGGACTGCGAAGTCATAGGCTCAACCGTTGACGCTGCTGTGCCACCGCGTGAAGACGAATACTTTGCTAACGCTTCCCGGTAGACGGTCATAAAACGGACCAGGCCTGCGCCGACGAGGTCTTCCATCTTTGCAATTCTAATATTGACGTTCGCAACCAAAATCATGAGTGGGATAGCAATGGCCAATCCACACGCGGTGGTGCGAAGGGCAATGTTAATATCCGACGCCAAAGCGGACGGCTCAACAGACTCAGATGTCGCAAGCGTTTCAAATGCTCCCATCATTCCAAAGACGGTTCCAAACAGTCCAATCATTGGAGCACTCTTGATTACAGTACTGACCCAACTGAGCCGGTACTCAACATCACTCATTACATCGCGTTGAAAGCGGTCCATCACGAAAGTCCGGGCCTTCTTGTAACCCATCTCACGATGCTCAACGGCCATCCCGACAATCTGGGCGACCGCACGCTTGTCACCATCGCAATATTCGGTGACGCCCTCAAAATCTCCACCAGCGAGCATCTGTTCAACATCGTCCATGAAGAAATCTTGCTCTTCCTCCGACTTAAAACGCTTCTGATTCACCCGTGACCAGACAATGACAATGCAATACAACCCCCAAAGAGCGACGCCAGCAAGAGCACCGTAAGTGGCATTGGAGATAATTTCGAAAAGGGACATTTCAGCAAGTAGCATCGGCGGTCAGTTCCTTAACTTCGTAGCCAGAAATATTAAGTTTGTTGTGATGAGCGTTCAGACCATTCACTGGGGTCTGATTGCATTTTGAAAAGTAACGAGCGTCATCAACGCCCATCAGGATCAGAGGCAACCCAAAACGGGAATCGAGGTGATGGATGACCGTAATTTAGGTGATCCAGTTACCTGTTTCTCGCGGTTGGCTCCTAACAGCATATTCGAGTTGAGTTTTTCCTACTTGGTTCGACGGGCCCTGAACTGCAATTTTGGACAAATCTCGCAGTTTCGGGGGGGACTCGTAGGGGTGAATCGTCGATTCCCCCCTGTCGGCAGTCGATCCTTCGCTCCTCTCCGTTCCTCAGTTCCTCAGTTCCAGTAACTTGCGTCTTCTCAGATCACCTCAAACCATCGGACGAATTGGTCATTGATCCCCTCTTCGCCGCCGATGATCGGTGACATTCCTCAAGCGACCGCGCCGCAATCGCTCACCTCTCACAAGGACGAGCGTACGAAGCGACCGCAACCATTTTACCTTTTTGGTTTTCGATAACGTTGACTCGTGACCTCAAATTTGTAGCCGCGTCCATCTGCTTTACTCTCAAAGACTGTTTTCGCGATTTGAGTCACTGAGTTGTACCCCTTTGATTCCCAGTAAGCCTTTTCGATTTGGGCCAACTCATTTTCCAACTGCGTTGGAATGAATTTGAGCATTTGACGATTCGGCAGCGGAATGCCGGCCTTCCCCAGCAACTGCCTATCAAACTGCATCAGAGGACTCGGGCTATTCCACATGAAATACAGTCTTTTCTCATCCTCAGTCTTCACAACCCGATATTTCTTAGGACTGCCTGAAAGATTACTCGCAACATCGACTCCCTGAATCGATCCACCAATCGCTCCGAGCTCAATTTTGTAAAAGTCCAGTTGCTTTGCGTATAAGCCGATATCGCGGGCAGTGAAGTTAAGCTGCCATCGCTCGAATCGGGGGATAATATCCTCTCCTTCCCCAGCAGGGCCCGGTGGACGACTGTCTCCCGCCCCTGTTCCCGCCGTCGTTGCGGTTGCCGTCGTATCAGTGGTAACGAGTGTCGCCGCTACTGAACTCACAGCATCCGTCACAGCCTCAATCGTGTCCTGGAGCGTCGGCTCCATTAACTCTTCAACTTCCTCAGCGCCTGGCGGCTCAAAGTCTCGCTCGAAGCCCTCGGGATTCTCACCCCGTCCGGCTGGATTCTCAATGATCGGCTCGATCGCACGAGGCGGAAATGCCCAGCGAGTTGTTAGGAAAATAATGACGACCATCAGCGTCAGCGTACCGATGAACAGAATAAGAGCCATCAAAAACGATGTGACTAGATCAAAACGGCTGGTCCGCAATTTCTCACGTTCAGCCGCCCGTTGGTGAACCCGCGTCTCAGCCTGTGTTTGGTCTGATGCGTTTTGGGCTGTCTCATCGGTCGTTTTTTGGCCCATAGCTGATGCCATTTCGAAAACCTATCAATCTGTTCTTAAGTCGAATCTGCGTTAACTAATTTGATCCTGTGCACGGCCTACAGATCGTAGTCCAAGAACACATATTTTGGATTCATGGTGCGATACCAATCCCGCCACTTTCCCTGAACCTGATCGACCTCGGCCGGAGTCGGATCGTTTGACAAGTCAAATCCGTCGAACCGACGGCTGATAAATCTGAGGCCATCCCTCGCGTAACGGCGTACCGAAGTATCAGGATCACTGAGAGCATAGATGAGTGACGGCACAACACGAAGCTCATCACTTTTCCCGAGCAATCGCGCTGCTACTCGGCGGGCCTGCCAAGATTGGCTACCCCTAACCAATCTTTCCAGGCGATCCATTTGTGAAGCCCTCACTGCTGGGTCGGTATCCAACTCAAGATCATCGGGAATTGATTTACCTTCCGTATCGCCGGCACCGTCTTTCTCAAGGATGTCGAGCATATCCGTGACCTGAGCAGCTACCGGACGCCCCTTGATCTGAGTGCCATCAACACGAATGTCAGTGGTGTCTTTGGGCAAGCCGTATCCACCTTGAAGACTACCCTGACTCATCGTGAAGATCGTTTTCTGTGTGCTACGGATGAGGAACAGCAGTGCAAAAGCCGTGCTCACAGGAGGTCGAGTTTGTGAACGATCCGTCCATCCCCCATCAGCTCCCTGTGTCTGCTTCAATTCATCAACAACTCGGTTGTACCAGCTAGGACTGAGATCTTTAGGTGAGCCGTTGGCAATTTCAACGAAGCTCTCAAATCTCTCCAGCGTATAAATTCGGTAATAGTACCAGTCGATCCCTGATTTTTTATATGGATTTTTTTGACGCCAACCCCGCATAAAGCCAATAGAACGCTTGATCGGAGTCTCGCTCATGGAGCCCCGCTTACGGCGTTTGACGTTCTTGTCCTCTTTGTAAATTTTGATTGCCTTGGGTAACCCGGGGATTCCTGTATCGGCATCAGCATCCGTGTTACCCCACAACCTCAGCGCGTCGCCACCGATCAACAGACTACTTCCACCAGCCAAAGCCATGGAATCAGTCATTTCACGTTTGCTCTGAGCGATATTACCCTTACCCGCTCCTGGGTCCATCGCATGATACGGCCAACCACCACCCGGATCTTGCACGCGTAACAACCACTGCAGACTCTCAGTCACGCGGTTGTAATCGAGTGGGATACCGTTTCGGTCGAGCGTCCAGATAGCCAGCATTCCGTACTGACTCATCGAGATATCGCCACTTTTCTTGGGATCGTCATCCGGGTAACAAAACGCGCCATTCCCGCTTTGATATTGCACCAAGTACTGCTGCAGAGTTTGCAGCTCGCTGCGATAGGCATCCGCATCAACTTCCGCGAAGAGCAGAACACAGATCGCGATCACATAGGTTCGCTTCTGGGGTGTCTTCCCCCCGCCTTTGGTCAAAGCACTTACAACTGCCTTAGCATTTCTCAACGCTCTTTTCACAGCCGCGCTGTCAGGATCGTGCCGGCATTTGTGGTGGGCATACCCAATTAAAACCGCCTCGCCGGCGATCGCGGAGAAAGGATCACCACCGCCAAAATCCTTGTCCGACAATTTCTCGAGATACGACACACCCTGATTGACCATTTTCGTCACCACCGGATCGGTCGGCGTGTAGCCAAACGTGGGCCTACCAGCAACAACGACCAGCAACAGCATTATCAAAGCTGCAAACGGCCGAAACCGAGGTGAGTGATTACTTTCACGAATGCTCATGGACAAGCCTGTTCTAACCTTGAAAACAGAAGAATATTTTTTTGCGGAGATCGAAACCCGCAAATGGAGAAGAGGTGAACCGATTGACGACCCTACGCATCATACCCTACGATCGCTCTCCGTCGAATTGATCGACGAAGGTGCTTCCGATTTGTTTTTGTCATGATTAAAGTGGCAACATCAAAGTACCTAGGTCAGGTAGCTCAGTTGGTAGAGCACGGCCCTGAAAAGGCCGGTGTCGGCGGTTCGAGCCCGCCCCTGACCACTTTCTTTTCAGCTTCAGGCAATTCTCTGCCGAAGAAGCCCCCAAGATCGCTGCTTTTACGGCTTTTTTGACGTTCACTGAGCCTCCAACTGCTTCAAAACGCCAGTTTTCGGGCCCACTCACGAGTCTTCCCACGCCAGGAAATCGACTCTGAACGAGGTTGTTTACGAGTTTTTTAACGGTTTTTCTGGCAAATTGACGTTCAAATCGGCCATCACACGGTCCCAGCCAGTGCCAAAGATGAACTCACATCGACTTCCACGCAAACGTCACCTCATCTCCTTAAATAAAAGGACGTCTGCCGCTCCCGAAACGAACAAAACTTGGGGACATTGGGAGATTTTACAGCCGTTCTGACCGTGGTTTCTTCCCTCATGGTGTCGATTTAAGACGCGAAAGGCTTTAGCCTGTGTCGCAGCGGGTGATCATTCCCGCAATTTAACTCAACCCACAGCTGCTAGTGAGTGGATCATGCCTACCCCACGTCTCGCACTTCTTTTGCTGGCTCTTGCCTGGCTTCCCATCGGATCTCTCGCGGCCCAGACCGACGGATCCCCCACCTCTGATCAACCCGTCGTCAGCGAACCGGCCAGCGAACCGGCCAGCGAAGCCGGCTCTGCTGATTCTGATGCAGGGGCTTCCGAGACAGATTCGCCAGAATCCCAACCCTCAAAAGTAGTGGAAACTGCCGAGGAAGTAGAAGCAAGCATTGCAGCAAGCATCGACCAAGCCTTCGGAAAATTTGTTGTCAATCCTTTTGCGACCGTTCTATTTTTTGATTTCTACACTGGCCCGCGAACAAAAGAAGTTACTGACGAATTTGGCAACACGGTGCTGGATCAAGCCACCGGAGATCCTCTGAAAGAGATAACCCGGCAAGGTTGGTTGCGCACCGAGGCCGAACCAGATGGGGTCAGCATTCCATTCGTTGTCGTTTGGTTACTAGCGGGCGCGGTCTTTCTGACTCTTCGAATGGGCTTCATCAATATTCGTGCCTTCAAGCATGCGATTGATCTGACGCGCGGTTTGTATGACAAACCGGGCGAAACTGGGGAGGTTTCTCACTTTCAGGCTTTATCAGCCGCCCTCTCAGCCACTGTTGGTCTTGGCAACATTGCCGGTGTTGCAATTGCAATCGGAACAGGTGGCCCCGGAGCCTGTCTTTGGATCATCGCGATTGGACTTTTGGGCATGTCTGCCAAGTTTGCCGAATGCACTCTGGGGCAACTCTACCGGACCAAAGATGAGGACGGACACGTTCTGGGTGGACCGATGCGTTACCTAAACGTCGGTTTGGCAGAGATCAACCTGGCGCCCTTGGGGAAATTTCTGGCAGTCCTTTTCATGTTGCTCTGTGTCGGAGCGAGTTTCGGTGGTGGCAACGCATTTCAAATTGGGCAGTCGCTGGAAGCTATTCGTGGTGATGTCCCCATCTTGCAAGATTTCCCAGTCATTTACGGCGTGATCATGGCTGCTTTGGTCGGCATTGTGATCGTCGGCGGAATGCGAAGCATTGGTGCAGTGGCGAGCAAAATTGTTCCCTTCATGTGTGGAGCCTACGTTCTTGCCGCCCTATTTATTTTGGCAATCAACATCGATGGCATACCTGCTGCGATCAGCCTGATTTGGACAGAAGCGTTTAAGCCTGACGCAATTTACGGCGGCTTTCTCGGCGTGCTTGTCATCGGCGTTAAACGTGCCGTATTCAGTAATGAGGCTGGCGTAGGCTCGGCGGCCATCGCCCACTCTGCAGCCAAAACAGATGAACCGGTCAGCGAAGGAATCGTTGCCCTGCTCGAACCATTCATTGATACCGTGGTGGTTTGCACCATCACCGCTCTCGTCGTGATCGTTACCGGCGCCTACAACGCACCAGAAATGACCGAAGCGATTGCTCAAAACCAGGGAGCGAAAGTCACTCTTTTTGCTTTCACCACAGGTGGCTATGACTGGTTTCGTTACATCCTCTATTTTGCCGTTGTGCTGTTTGCCTATTCCACCTGCATCAGTTGGTCTTATTATGGCGAACGTTGCTGGGTGCAACTCTTTGGTGCAAGACTGTCGATCGTCTACAAAATCCTGTTCCTTTGCTTCACGGTGCTGGGTTCAATCGTTACCGCCGGTAACATTCTCGACTTCAGCGATTTGATGATTCTCGGGATGAGCTTCCCCAACTTGCTAGGAGTATTCTTGCTGAGCGGAATCGTCAAACGGGAATTGAACAAGTACTGGGCAAAATACAAAGCCGGTGAACTGGATATTGCAGAAGACGGGAACGCAGGGGAAGCTTAACCATTCCCTGCTGACTCATCCTTTCCTGAAATCACCTGTATGACTAGCGTTTGCATCATCAATGCTGTTGGATTGACACCCGAACTGCTGAAATACGCGCCTCGCATTTCAGCAATCGGTGAGTCACAACCAATGCGATCCCCGCTACCCGCTGTGACCTGCACCTCACAGGCCACACTGCTTACAGGACTATCTCCGGCTCAACACGGCATTGTTGGAAATGGCTGGTACCACCGCGACACGCAGGAAATCCGCTTCTGGCAACAAGCTAACTCACTCATCTCGGGTGAAAAATTCTATGAGGGAATTGAAACTGCCAAAATGTTTTGGTGGTTCAATCAGTCGGCCGGTGTGAAGTACAGCGCGACCCCAAAACCACATTATGGGTGCGACGGATCGAAGGTATTTGACATTCTCGATCACACCCAGTGTGATCTGGTCGGACGTCTCGGACCATTTCCGTTTTTCTCATTTTGGGGTCCTAGCGCCGGACTTCCAAGCAGTGAATGGATCGCTGACGCCACCGCGATCGTAATGCGAGAAAAACGTCCTAAACTCACGATGGCCTACCTGCCGCATCTTGATTACGACTTCCAACGACTTCCAGACCATGACCCGGAACGAGTCGCCGAACTGGATCAGTGTGCTGGCAGAATTATCGATGCAGCAAACGACATTGATGCACGAGTCATCGTTGTTTCCGAGTACGGATTAGTGCCGGTCCAGCGGCCTATTCACCTGAATCGCTACCTGCGAGAAATGGGCTGGTTGACTGTCCGACCCGGCCCCTTTGGCGAAATGATGATGCCCGGTGAATCGGATGCCTTCGCAGTGGCCGACCACCAACTTGCCCACGTTTATGTGCGCAATCCTGACATGATCGATGAGGTCGCCAGAGCGTTGCTGTCTGTTCCCGGAGTTGCCCGCGTTGCCCGTCCCGTCGAACTTGAACTTGATCACCCCCGCAGCGGTGAACTGATTGTACTTTCAGAACCGGACGCCTGGTTCACTTACTATTATTGGCTCGACGATCGTCTCGCACCCGATTTTTCTCGAACCGTCGATATTCATCGCAAGCCCGGCTACGATCCTTGCGAACTGTTCATGACCAGCAAAGTCAGGGCCATGTCACGTCTAGCGCAAAAGAAGATTGGTATGCGTTACAAGATGGATGTCATTCCGCTGGATGCCCAACTGGTACGCGGAAGCCATGGCCTGCACACCCAACCTGAAAAGGGTCCCTTGGTTGTGGGACCTGGCGAACTGCCAGACGACATGCGGAATTTCAAGGCTTACGCGCAAAGTTTGTTGGCTTGAACGCGGCGACAAAAGCCAGTAGGGCAGCCTTTGGGCACTCCCTCGATCTGGGACACTTCTACTCAGGAAGCCAATTCGGTCGTAGCAGCATCGACTGGCTCTGAACCAGGGAAATAATCTCGAACCACGTTATAAAACTCAGCGGCAGATGAAACCTTTGCCACGTGTGTCCGAAAGAACCTCGCCCCACGTTTCCCCTGCGCATAGCAGCAGGCGTACTTTCGCATCAAAATGGTCCCCTTCTCTTCCCCAAACCGGTCGACCACCAGACGGTAGTGGTTCAACATCACGTCCCTCTGTTCATCCAGAGTCGGTTCAGCGGGGATCGCATCACCTTTCAACGCAGCGGCAGCCTGCGCGAATAGCCACGGCCTTCCCAAACATGCTCGGGCGATCATCACACCATCAACATCGTAATTCCGGAATGCGGCTACCACTTTCTCGGCAGAATCAAGATCACCGTTACCAATCAAAGGTATATTTCGCAGGTGCTGCTTGATTTCACTGATCCGATCCCAGTCCGCCTGACCGCGAAACATGTCATGGGCTGTCCTGCCGTGCACCGTCAAAGCAGCGGCACCCGCCTCCTCGACTACCTTGGCAATTTCATTGCAGTTGACGGAATCACGTGAACACCCAAGCCGGATTTTCGCCGTCACTGGGGTGGGTGAGCAAGCTTCCACCAATCGATGAATGATCTGAAACATCCGCTGAGGTTCGCGTAGCAGATAACTGCCGCTATGCGCTTTTTCCGTCACCTGTTTGACCGGACAACCGAAATTGATATCTACCACACTGACCTGATATTCCTCGGTCAGTCGGCGTCCCACCTTAGCCATCGTTTCTGGGTCGTTGTCCCAAATTTGAACCGCCAGTGGCCGAGGCTCCTCGGCCACTCCCCACAAACGGTCTGGATGTTCGGCGACATGTTCGTCCATCCAAACAAATCCCCGAGCGTTGACCATTTCGGTGGCCAACAGGCCAACCCCACCAAACTGCCGAACCACCTCTCGAAAGGCGGCGTTCGTGAACCCTGCCATCGGCGCTTGTAGAACAGGAGGATCGATTACCAGATCACCAATATGCAGGGGCGGAACAAGCATTCGAACTCAATTACAAAACAGCAGTTTGAAAATCAAAAATAGAGTTAAAAGTGGACCGGCATGGGGAAAATCCAAAGCAGCCACTGGGTCCAAAGCAGCCGCTGGGTCATTCTTGCCCGACCAATCGCTCATGCCAACCGCATCCTGCAGAAATCCGGCCGAATTCCGACCGGCTCGACCTTCTAAAATCTACTCGAGCACTCAAAACCGCTTGCACAGCACGAAGGATCTTCGTGGCCCTGCTCAGCCAGCCTGTCACATGTCCCCACTGAGTTCCATCCATTTCTCTTCGCATAGATTTAGTTCTTCGGTGAGTTCGGTGAGTTGCTGATGCAGGCGCACAGCCTCACCTGGGTCCGTTTCCGAGAG
>Ga0315315_10007199_pt1 | contig 10303 bp, 8 predicted proteins | sample M140m3416metaG_FD_203699 | JGI IMG/M metagenome (GOLD analysis project Ga0315315, IMG submission 203699) | Ammonia-oxidizing marine archaeal communities from Monterey Bay, California, United States - M1 40m 3416 | ecosystem: Environmental > Aquatic > Marine > Intertidal zone | place: USA... | reverse complement strand
CCTGTTACTACGTTTACACCTGTCCAATTTCCGTAAGTTCTAACACTTCCATCTAAATTCCCTAGAGAATCAGTACCTGGCAACCAAATATCAGCAGTATATTTAACATCATCAAATGCTGCATGGTATCCTTTTAACATATTAACATACTGGTCATAACCAGCAGTTTCAGAACCATAAAAAGAAGTATTAGACTCAATTTTATCACTAATAAGTGCCAACTGACCATCAATATCCTCTTTACCATGTAATTCAAATAATTTTTTAGCAGTTGCTAAATTCCTTTCGTAATTAGGATTTGTGTTACATCCATAAATAAACATTATAGAAATAACAAAAATTAAATTTTTCATATTCTTAATAATTTGTTTAGAGCACAAAATTAAAAAAAAAATGATAATGAATTGGAATAAGCTTATAACAGATTAGAATTTATATGTTCTTTGAAATGGTTATAATCTTTTATAGCGACTGAATTTTTATCTTTATCTAAGATACTTTTGAGTTGGGTCGGGATATTAAACTCAACATCAATTAAGTTTTTAATTTCATCATAGAACTTATAAAAATGTGCTGTTTCCAAAAAAACACAATGAGACCCTGAATTATTATTAATATATTTTTTTGCTCCTAAATAACCAATTACTCCATGGGGATCACAGATATAGCTAAAATTCTTCAAAACATCTTTTATAGCATCCCTTGTCTCGTAATCTGTAAAACTAAATGCATATATTATATCTTTCATTTTCTTTAAATCAAGATCAAAAATTTCATTTACTCTTTTAAAATTACTTGGGTCACCCACATCCATTGCATTTGATAAAGTTTCTTTAGAATGCATTGGAGTGTAAACTCCCGATTTAAAGTATCTCTCTACTGGATTATTAATATTATTTGATGAAATAATATTTTCAATGGGAAGACCTAATTCTTTAGAAACTATTGCTGAGAATAAGTTTCCATAATTTCCAGAAGGGATAGAAAACGAAGTTTTTTCAATATGAGATGGCAACTGAGTATATGCAAAGAAATAATACAATGTCTGTGGTATCCATCTTGATATATTAATAGAATTTGCAGTTGTAAAATTAAAATTAGACGTTAAATCTTTATCAATTAAAGCATCCTTAACTATTTTCTGACAGTCATCAAATGTACCTTCAACCTCAATTGGAAAAATATTATCTGAGAAAGTTGATATCTGCTTCTCCTGGATATTTGATATTTTATTTTTTGGATATAAAATATATACATCTATCCCTTCTACTTTATGAAAACCACTTGCTACAGCTGCTCCTGTATCGCCAGAAGTAGCAACTAGAACTGTAATTTTCTTATTATAACCTTTTCTAATAAAATGGCTTAAGCATCGAGAAGTGAATCTAGCTCCAACATCTTTAAAAGCCATTGAAGGTCCATGAAATAATTCAAGAGCTGAAATATTTTCATCAATTTTTTTTAGGGGAAAATCAAAATCAATAGAGTGCTCTATTATTTTTTTTAAAGATTCATCATCAATTTGATTCCCTATAAATTGAGAGATAACTTCCATAGAAATTTCTATTTTATCGAATTCATCCAGATTATTTATAATGGATTTATTTAGAGGTTTAATTTCTTGAGGAAAGTATAATCCTCTATCAGGAGCTAAACCATTAAATAATGCTTCCTTAAAGTTTACCTTATGATTTTTATTGTTAAGACTAAAATAGTTCATTAATCAGAGTCAATTATTTTTATTCCTTCAGAACTAATTTTAGAAACATAAGTCGAAAAGTCAATATTTGTTTCTTTATATATTTTATTAATTTCAGCATTAATTTTATTAGCATCATCCTCCCCTTTTGTAAGAGCAAAAATTGAGGGACCGGAACCAGAAATCGAACAACCTAAAGCACCCATTTCTAAGCATTTTTTTTGAACCTTATCAAAAGAAGGAATTAATTTCTTTCTATGCTTTTCTATAACATTATCAACTAATGATGATCTAAGAAGTTCATAATTTGAAGTATGAAGAGCATGTACCAAAGCACCAAAATTTGCAACTTGCTTAGTCATTGAGCTTAACTCAACTTCACTAGGTAAAATCTCTCTTGAATATGACGTCTTTACCTCAATTTTAGGGTTGATTACAAAACAAAATAAATCTTTGGGTATAGGGAGAGAAATTATATTTTCTTCCTCAATTGATTTAACCATAACTAGTCCTCCTAATAAAGCCGGAGCAACATTATCTGGATGCTCAGTTAAACTAGAAATGCCCTCACCTGCCATTGCATATTTTATAAGTTGCTTTTTTGTTAACGGATCTCCAAGAAGTTTATTTATACCGAAGACACTACCTGCAGCGTTTGAACCACTACTTCCAATTCCACTACCAGGTATGATGTTTTTTTTAATTTCGATATCAAACCCACAGTTTGGTTTAAGATCATTTATTAAGTTTTCTGCAGATACAGTAGCAACATTTTTTTTCGGATCAGTTGGTATTGGATATCCCTCAACTTTGGTTATCCTTACTCCCATATTGTCAGACTTTGAGATGGTCATCTCATCACCAAAAGATTGAATAGGAAAACCTAAAATATCAAATCCACAAGCAACATTTGATACTGTTGCGGGAGAAAAAATTTTTATTTTTTTCATCTTGACGAATTTAATAATTCTTTAAGTTAGAATAGTGAAATACCCCAGTAAGTTATTGCTGCCCATACAACATATCTAAAAACCTTGCCAATTAACATGAAGAAACTAACCAAATAAAAATTAGTCCTAAAAAATCCCAATGCAAGAGCGATAGGATCACCAAAAATAGGAGTCCACGACAAAAGCGCAAGAAGACCACCATATCTATCAACTCTATTTTTAAGATGTAAAATTTTATTTTTTTTAATTCTAAAATATTTCTCTATAAAACTCCAATTCCCAAGTCTCCCAATAGCATAACTACTTAAACCACCAAACCAATTTCCTAATGATGCTACAACTAAAGATAAGGAAAGATCATAGTTATTTGCGATTAGAATACTTAATACAATTTCTGAGCTTAAAGGGATTATTGTAGCAGCAAGAAAAGATGCTATAAATAAACCAATGTACCCCCATTCTGCTAGTGACTCCATAATCAAATTTAACTTAGTTGTGATAATAAATATTAATTCTGATTATTATCTTTAAGAAAAATTAATTTATGAAAAATCAACATTTATCTTATCGTTCAGGGAACCCAGTTCTTACATCTAACGCATTTAATTTACAATCTGATTACTCAGATAAAATGACAATTGGAGGAACTGTCAATAAAACTTTCTTAACTCTGATGATATTAGTAGGTTCTGCTTATTATTCATGGACTTATATATCTGTAACAAATATTTTACTATTCCCATCTATAATTGGAGCTTTGATAGTAGGGATAATTACAATAAGAAAAAAGATATGGGCACCTATTACAGTTCCCATTTACGGAGTATTGCAAGGTATTTTTTTAGGTATTTTCTCCAACTTATTTAATTCTATGTATGATGGAATTGTTATTACTGCTATCTCCTATACATTATGTATACTATTTGCTCTTTTATCAATTTATAGACTAGGGATAATAAAACCTACAGAAAACTTTAAGTTAGGTGTTGCTGCTGCTACTTCGGGAATTGCAATACTTTATGTTGTAAACTTATTAATGTCATTTTTTGGTGGTTCTGGGATACCTTTAATGGATATAAATAATTCATCTATGTACAGCATAGGATTTAGTTTATTTGTTATTGTTATAGCTTCCATGAATTTGGTAGTAGATTTTGACTTTATAGAAGAAGGTGCAGAAAAAGGTGCTCCAAAGTATATGGAATGGTTTGGTGCATTTGGCTTAATGGTTACTCTGGTTTGGTTGTACCTGGAAATTCTAAAGCTACTAGCTAAATTGAATTCTAGAAAGTAATGATTAAAAATTTCTTAAAGAAATACATATCTAATTTATTAATCTTATTTACGTTAGTTTCCTGTAGCGAAGATAAAATTGAAAATATAGAAGAAGTTTATAACTCTACCTGTGATGGTCTCTCTTACCTATCTAGACCAATTCCAGTTGACAGCGACTATACACATGATTATTATGAATACGCATGGCAGGCAGATCCTAAAATATGTATCAATGTTTATGACGTATCATTACTCGGCGGGAGAGAGAAAAAGGTTCAAGCTTCCATGGACTGGGTAAAAATCAATTTACCTAATATAATTCCAATAAACGTATTCTATATTGACCAATTTAATGCCAGCCAAGATGCAAAAATTCAATTTGATACAGATTTCTGTAATCTCATAAGAGAAGGAAATGAGGTTGAAGATTGTATTAATGAAAGTATAGAGTCATGGGGAGACAGAAGTTATGGAGGTGGTGTTTATAATACGTATCTTCATAATGGTGCAGATCTAATGATTTATGATGATGCATTCCCTTCCTCAGAAAGTGATGAGACCGAAGATACGGGGATAAGATATTTGATGCATGAATATTTTCATACATTTCAAACTTCGCATTTCTTCTTTTTTGAGGAAAGAAACCAATTTGGAATTAATAAAGAAAATTTTCAGACCGGAAAAAAATTACCATTCCTACCGGTATGGATGGGAGAAGGAGCTGCTGATTTTGCTAGTCTAACATTAATGGCTAAACAAGATTTAGATTTTGATCACTACAAACGTGCAGTTCAATTTTTAGATGAAGCTAGAACATCAGTATCGGCTTCTAATTCTATATCCCTAAAGGATTTTGAAAGTGAAAATTATAGAGTAGGTGGAGAATTTTATGCATATGGAGGAGGATTCATGGCATATGTTTACCTATGGCATTTAAATGAAAATAATTTTAAAAAAATAATAAAAGATTTTTATACAATCTTTTCAGAGAAAGAAAAATTAAATCCAGGTAATGGATGGAAAGATGCATTTGAAGAGTCTTTCAATATTTCATTAGAAAATTTTTATTTAGAATTTGATGCTTTTATGCTTCAAGATAGAGATAGCCAGTTATCTATAATCAAGTCATCAGAAGCTTGGAAAAATGCTTCATGGAATTAATTATTTTAGTCCAATAATTATCATAACTTCCAATTTCAGTCAAAAAAAATCAAACTATAAGCATATCTTCTTCTTTAAATTCTGATAATGTGGAGCCAGAGGGAGTCGAACCCTCGACCTCTTGACTGCCAGTCAAGCACTCTAGCCAGCTGAGCTATGGCCCCAGACCATAAATTCTACTAGCATTAATCTCCTAAAGCATTAGTAATCAAATGTTTGATATGATTTCTATGAGCAATTGAAGAGGTATTTCCAGCTGGTTTTTTTAACCATTTAGCAATTTCTTCTAAATTATAAATTGCCATTGACTGTGCAGGAACTTTAAATCTAGAAGATGATTTACCACTCATCATATTAATCAGTCTAGTTACATATACTGCCTGAAGATTTTGTCTAAATGTATTTACATCAGAACTTAAATCCGCTTTGAAAATAGATTCGTTAAGGTCACCCATAAACTGAGACAATGAGTATTTATTTCCATAAAGTTCAGAATCAATTATTCTCTGAAGTGTATTTGGATGCATGATATGAGCTAAAACTCTTGTCTGATAAGATAAAACTTGATCATGGATTTTAGGATCTTCCGGTCCAGAAAAAAAATCAAAACCTCTCCTCTGACGGGCTAATAAGTTATACACATTACTCGGTGCCTTAAATGCAGTCGGTGAGAAAACATATTTATCTAATGTATTAAATGCTCTCTTCTGGTCAGCTAAACTTACAGGTGTATATGGATTTTTTCCTCCAGGTTGACCTATTGTAGATCTGTCAACATAGACACCACCAATAAACCTCGAGACAACATCCCCAGCTCTTGCAGCTTGAGAATTTAAAGTATAATAAGCTCTTCTTAAATCTTCATAAGTATTACCTTCTATACTGAATTTAGATACAATTTTACCCATCATATCATCTACCAGATTAAACCTATCTATTGAATAAGATATCTGATCATTAGATAAATCACCTGTCATAACTCTAGGATCAATTGCCTTACCAGGAGACCTCATGTCATCAGCATCATTACCAAAAATTAATTCTGGCTCAGTAGATCTAGCAAGTAGAGCATCTCTTTCAGAATTATCTTTAAAAGGAGTATACCCAAACTCTACAGCCCAAATATCATATGGACCTAAAGCCATGTCATAGTACTGACCTTGTGATGCTTTATCCATTGTCAAATTAATTCCTGCATAATCCATAACAGAACCAGTTAGAGCTTTTCCTTCAATAAATTCAGCATCATATAACTCTTCTGGAGAGAATAACTGACTTGCTTTCATATTATGATTTAAGCCTAGGGTATGCCCTACCTCATGCATAATAAGTGACTTCAATCCCTCTTTCTCTATTCTATCTAGATCATAGTCAGATGCATCATTAATTTCTAAAAATGTTTTTCCAAATAACTGATTCTCATGCATTAAATGACCCATAGAACAATAAAATTTATCATGATCAATGTGGTCGTGGAAATGATCATCACTCTCTAAATCCATATTTTTAGATGCCTCACCAACTAATTTATTATAAAAAACTCTGTTTGTAAAGTGCACAAACTCGAGCATAATATCTGCACCAATTATTTCACCTGTTCTCGGATTTGTCATACTTGGACCGTATCCACCGAAAGGAGGATTAGGAGAAGATGTCCATCTTAAGACATTGTACCTAATATCTCCTGCATCCCATTCAGCGTCGTCTGGCTGAACCTTCACTTCTAAAGCATTTCTAAATCCTGCTTTCTCAAAAGCTTCATTCCAAGCCAATACACCATCTTCTATAGTCTCTCTCCACTCGTGAGGAGTAGAATTTTCAATCCACCATGTTATTGGTTTCACAGGTTCAGATACAGCTTGGTCAGGATTCTTTTTAACTAGCCTCCACCTATTAACCATATCTCTATAGTTAGTAGTTCCAGTCTCTGTCATATCATTTACTAATGTTAAAAAGTATCCAACTCTTGGGTCATCATACCTAATTTCATATCCTTCATCTGGCATATTCATCATAGAATGAAAAACTTGGATTGAAACATATCTTGCATCAGTTACAGCTTCTGATCCACCATTTAGTACGTTAGGGTTTTTAAATACATACTCTGTCTTAAGGTTTGTGTTTTCAGGATAGTTATTAATCTCTCTGACCTTTGACTTTCCTTTGTCAAAAGATCCAAGGCTAAATCTATTAGGAGAAGATCCAGGCCTTTTTGGAGGTTTTACTCTACTTAAAGTCTCAGAAAGAAAAAGATCATTTACATTAATTAGGTAGGAACCATCTTCATCAGCTAAAATTTTATGAGAAGAAATTATAGCATGGCTTGTATTTGCTTCCTGAGATTTAGATAGTGGGTTATCTTGATCAAAATAAAAATTAGTATTTGGAGCAACAAATTCTAATTTATTGTAATACTTATGAATCTGAAATATTACATCAGCACCATAGGCACCTCTAAAGCTACCTGCTTCAGTGACACCATCTGCTATCTGTGAAAAATAAATAAAGTCTTTATCTAGTTGATCTTCAGTAATTAACATCTTAAGTTCTCCTGAAGCTGAATCTTGAAATATTGTGAATAATCCATCTATAGTGCTACTAGATTTAGTTAAGTCCTTGATAGATTTTTCTTTTTTGTCTTTTTTATCTTGAGCAAATAGAATTTGAGTTACGCTCAATAAAATAATTAATAATAAATTTTTCATAGTTATTGTTTTTTCAAATTTAATTTTTTTTTAATTAAAATACTCTTTTGATTTTTCTTATTCTCTTAATGTAATATTCTTTTATTAGCTGTGTTTCTACAACCCCCCTGGAAGAAGATGCATGAATAAAATCGATATCAGTTGGATTATTATTCTTAGAAATTAGACCAACATGAGTTACTTTTCTTTTACTCTTTCCGAAAGCAAAGAAAACTAAATCACCTTTTTTTGTTTTTTTCAATGAAACTTTTTTTCCAAGATCTATTTGCTGACCTGTTGTTCTTGGAATTTTCATTCCTATAGACTCAAAAGATCTAACTAATAATCCTGAACAGTCAATACCTAATTTATCATTACCTCCCCACTTATATGGAGTCCCTATATAGGTTCTGGCCTCTCCAATTATAGAATTAATATTATTTTTTTTGGTAATACTTTTTTGTGAGATACAGCTAGATAAGAAAACACATAAAATAATATATAAAGAGTTTTTTATCATTTCTCTAAAATTAAAAACAAATCTAAATTTCTTGGATTATCATTCTCTAATAAATAATCACTTGTAGATATTGAAGAGACAAGAGACCTATCATCAGCCTCAAGCTTATTTCTATTTATCCTGTTCAAGAATTCATATGGAATTTTATAGAGAAAGTTTGGTAAATGTTTTTCTAGGTTCAAAATATCTAACCTCTTAAACTTTGATACTGATTTCTTATTCTCTTCATAATATTTTTTGATTTTGTCATTTCCTCCAATTCCTTTCATAGTAATTTTACTAAAGAATTTTGCAGTCAAGTCTTGTAATTGCCTGGAAGTATACTCTCTGATATGCCAAGGATTCCTAGTCAAAGTCATCTCAATATTTGGGGTTGAGATTAAAGCTTTTCCTCCTGGCCTAAGAATTCTATAAATCTCCTCAACAAATAAATTGTCATTATTTATATGTTCTATAACTTGAAAGGTCACGATAGTATCAAATGAATTATCCTCAATATTAATAAGTGGAGGAAATGATGATGAAATAAACTTTTCTTCAGGATATTTTATAGATAATCTTTCTGTTACCTCTGATATTTTATCAATAGCAGTAAAAGATTTAGATTTTTTTAAAATAATATCAATACCTCTACCCTCACCACAACCAAGTTCTAAAACATCTCCATTAATATACTTTTCAGCAAATATATAAGCACTCAATAATCTATGATGAAGGGGATTATCTGAAACTATTTTATCAGAAGTAATCTCAGTTGTATAAATTGACATATTGTAAATTTAATATGAAATGCTTTCTAAATAATAAATCTAATTAAATGAATAAAAATCTCTTAAATAAATATTTTGTATATTATTAAATGAATTTTATAAAAGTCATTTATCAATATAGAATCCTTAGTATATTATTATTCTTCTTTTTTTCAAATAATTTAAAATCACAAGTATCAATTAGAGAATTTACTGAAGACCTTAAGACATATGACTTCAGTGATCCTAATCCAATTCCAATTTTTATTTCTAATCCAAAAATTTATCCTTATTTCACTTTTGATGGATATAGTATTGAATCAAAATCAAAAAAATTCAAAGTAATAGAGTTAGAAAATGATTATATAAAAGTTTTAATTACTCCTGAACTTGGAGGTAAAGTATGGGGAGCTATAGATAAAACCTCAGGTGAAGAATTTATATATAAAAATGAAGTTGTTAAATTTCGAAATATATCAATGAGAGGACCATGGACCTCTGGAGGAATAGAATTTAATTTTGGTATTATAGGTCATCACCCATCAACAGCTACTCCTGTAGATTATAAGATTAGAAAAAATGCTGACGGCAGTATATCATGTTTTGTAGGAAATATTGATTTGCCATCAAGATCCCAGTGGAGAGTAGAAATTATTGTTAAAAATGATCAGGCATCTTTTCTCACTGATGCCCTATGGTATAATCCTACACCTATTAATCAGTCATATTATAATTGGATGACTGCTGCTGCTCCAGCAAGTGATGATCTTGTTTTTTATACACCAGGTCATATATACTTAGAGCATAGTGGAAATGCTAAAAATTGGCCAATAGATAATAGAGGAAGAGACTTATCAAAATATAATAATAATAATTTTGGACCAAGTAAATCATATCATATTGTTGGAGAATATAATGACTTCTTTGGAGGATATTATAATAAATCAGATTATGGATTTGGACACTGGGGAAAATACGAGGATATTCCAGGACAAAAACTTTGGTTATGGTCTCAATCTAGAGCAGGAGGAATTTGGGAAGATCTATTAACAGATAATGATGGTCAATATATAGAATTTCAAGCAGGAAGGTTACTTGTTCAATACTCACCAGATAATGATATTAACCCAATAACAAATGTGGGTTTTGAACCATATGCAATTGATGAGTGGAGAGAAGCATGGTTTCCACTAAAAAAAATTAATGGTCTTAGTGAAGCTTCAGAGTTCGGAGCTTTACATGTAGAAAGAGTAAAAGATAGTATT